>Ga0315339_1000733_pt1 | contig 36356 bp, 38 predicted proteins | sample ASW17metaG_FD_204514 | JGI IMG/M metagenome (GOLD analysis project Ga0315339, IMG submission 204514) | Ammonia-oxidizing marine archaeal communities from Pacific Ocean, United States - ASW #17 | ecosystem: Environmental > Aquatic > Marine > Oceanic | place: USA: California | collected 2016-12-05 | reverse complement strand
GTGATGGCGGGCTGGATCAGTGCCGCCCACGGCAGGCGTCCGTGACGCTGGTGGGCCATCTCCAGCATGCGCAGAACTCCGGGCACACCCACGGAACGGCCGCCGACCACGGCCTCGAAGAACTTCAACGGCGCGCCGTCATCACGGAGGAATAGCTCTTCCGTGGCGCTGCCGGGAGCTGTTTCACGCCCATCATAGGCCGCGACGTTGCCGGAGCTTGCATCGTAGTGGAGCAGGAAGGCGCCGCCGCCGATGCCGGAGGACTGCGGTTCGACGAGCGTCAACACCAGTTGTACGGCCACCGCGGCGTCCACTGCGCTGCCGCCCCGGCGCATGATATCGACCGCCGCTTTCGCCGCGTGGGGATTGGCCACTGCCGCCATGTAACTTCCTGCCTGTGCCGCGGGGACTGGCGGCAGTGCCCAGCAGAACAGCGCGACGCAGGCGGCGAAGACGATGGCGACGTGGCGCTGCGCTGTCGTGGCGCATCGTTCACGGATCGCCGCCGGGCAAATGGATGACGAAGCCGGCCGCGTAGTAGCTGTCAAAGGGGCTCGGTCTAATTCGTGGATTTCTTGAAGACGGTCAGGGGCAGCAAGGTCTTGTTGAGGTCCTGAATCGTCTGCGTCCACTGCTGCATGTTTTCGCATCCGGCCGTCAGTAGGAGAAAGGGGAGGGCAACGATCAATAGCCATGATTTCATATGTCTCATGCTAGCACAGTGCGGCGCAGCAGATGTTCGAGGAGTGCCAGCTCACGCCGCGCCAGTCTTACGGCGTGCGCGTTGATCTCGACTTTGCGGCTGACCGTATCGAAGCAGACATTCCCAACTTCCAGCTGGGTCCCCAGTGCGCCCGAAGGGCGTCGCAAAAGTGCCTTCAGTCAGGCCACCAATTCGGCCACGGCAAACGGCTTGAGCAGATAGTCGTCGGCGCCGAGATTTAGCCCTTCGACACGATCATCGACGCCGTCTCGCGCGGTTAGGATAATTACCGGTGTCGTGTTGCCGGAACTGCGCCATTCCGCTAGGACGGTCCGGCCATCCTCGTCGGGAAGTCCGAGGTCCAGCACAATGGCGTCATAGACGGTGGTGGCCGTGGCCAATCGTGCGTCACCGGCAAGTTCAACCGCATCCACGGTGAATCCAGCTCGTTGAAGTCCTCGCCTGACGGTCGCGTTCAGGCGCGCGTCGTCTTCGACCAGCAGTAGCCTCATGGTGACGGCCCCAGTGCAATCCGATCCACAACCGAACCAGTCAAAGCGCTACATTCGATCACTTATCTCAGTTCAGCAAGTACTGGATGTCGGATCCATCTTTGCCCTTCAGGCGGACCTTCACAATTACGTTGTCGTCGTCGAACCACAGTTCGCGCTCCAGATCGCCGGTGATGACGAAGTGCCGCGCCTGGACAGTCTTGCCATGTACGGGAACGGCCTGCTGGCCGTTATCACGGACTCTCATCGCCATCTTTTTTCCGTGGAGGGTGTTCAAGATATTGCCACCCTGGAGGATATCTTCGTGCCAGAGACTCGCCGAATAATGTTCGCCTCCGCCAGGCTGGCCGACCCATCCCCCGTCACGGGGGCGAATCTCTGTCGGATCGGACTTCAAGATCGTGCGGTGTCCCATCGTCATTTGTGACTGAACTCCAAGCGACGAGTCGGCCATCACGCCAGATTTCCGTGCCGTGATGCTCGAAGCGATACGCGGTCACGAAGAGGATTTTCACCGCGATGTCGGTCTTGATATCGACGTTCAGCGAATCAGTGTCTCGCCGAAAGTGAATCCGGTGACTTGCAATCTTCTTTCCGTTGCGCAACACCGTAAAGTCCAGCTGGCCATCTACCGGCGCCGCAGCGGGGGCGGATATGAGTAAGAGGTTGCAAATGGCTGCTACTGCGAGCGCCTGAATAAGCATGAGGAAACGCATGGCCAAGAATCCTTTGCCGAGATCATTACTTGCCGAAGCACAAGAGTTTACCGCTAGGCTTACGGGAATCTTACAGCTCTGCGGAAGGCGACTGAAGTGATCGTCAGAGAGCTTGAACTTTTGCGTTCCGGCTCCAATTCGTCTTACAGGCTGAATTCAAGCGTCATGGAATTCGTTGGAACTCCCTGACGGTGGGCAAGATTGCAAACCTGAGCGCCGGTAATCGCTTTGTGCTAGTAAGCCGCACGTGCGAATCGAAGATGATTGGCGCGTAGTGGCTTGGGTGCAGATTCAAGAGGCAGTCGGCGAGAAGCAATGAAGAATTCGGACACGCCCGTAATCAAGGATCTTGTATTGATCGGCGGCGGTCATAGTCATGTCGCCGTGCTCAAGCGATTCGGTATGAAGCCAGTCCCGGGCGTGCGGCTGACCATGATCTGCCGCGACGTGCATACAGCGTATTCCGGCATGCTACCCGGCTTTGTTGCCGGGCACTACGGCTTTGATGACGCCCATATCGATCTTGGCGCACTTGTTCGTTTTGCCCAGGGTAGGTTTTTCCATAGCGAGGTCACCGGGCTCGATCTCACGGGGAAGCGCGTATTGTGCGACAACCGGCCGCCCGTACCCTTCGATTTGCTGTCGCTGAATAGCGGCTCGACGCCGCGCACCGCGGACGTGCCCGGGGCGGCCGAAGTGGCGGTTCCGGTCAAGCCGATCAATCGCTTTCTCGATCGCTGGGAGGCCTTGGCCGAGCGCGCCGCGCACCACGACGGGCCGATGAGTATTGCCGTTGTTGGAGCCGGGGCCGGCGGTGTCGAACTCCTACTGGCGATCCAGCATCGACTGCGGGCATTGCGAACCGAGGCGGGCCGGTCGAGTGACATCACCTATCATTTGTTCAGCGATACCCCAGGAATTCTTGGGGGCCATAATCCGATCGCCGTCCGGACGTTCGGCGGCGTCTTGTCCGAACGTGGCGTGACCGTGCATACGGGTTCTGCGGTGATCGAGATCAAACCCGGTCTGTTGCGCACGGAATCTGGTGCCGAGATCGAGGCCGATGAAATTCTTTGGGTCACGGCGGCCGGCGCGCCGGCCTGGCTGGCCGAAGCCGGCCTCGACGTCGACGCGCAGGGTTTCGTCAAAGTGGGGGATACGCTGCAGTCGCTGTCTCATCCCGATGTTTTCGCGGCTGGTGACGTCGCCGCCATGGTCAACCATCCGCGGCCAAAATCGGGGGTCTTTGCCGTCCGACAGGGAAAGCCGCTGGCGCTGAACCTCCGGCGCATGCTGCTCGACCGCACACCTCGACCGTTCACGCCACAGGTCAAGTTCCTCAGCCTGATTACGACCGGTGACAAATACGCCGTCGCCTCACGCGGTTCCTGGTCGCTTAAAGGCCGTGCGATTTGGACGTGGAAGGACTGGATCGACCGGCGCTTCATGGACAAGTTCAACGACCTGCCCGAAATGGAGGATGACGAACAGAGCGACCTGCCCGCGGGGCTGGCGGGCCCCGACGTCATCAAGGAGATCTCGGCGATTGCCATGCGCTGCGGCGGCTGCGGTGCAAAGGTTGGGGCAACTGTCCTGGGGCGGGCGATCAACGGTCTGAAGCCGGTGCCGCGCGAGGATGTTCTGATCGGCCTGCACGAACCGGACGATGCCGCGGTGGTCACGGTGCCGCCGGGGAAGGCCGTCGTCCAGACCATCGATTCCTTCCGGGCCATGATCGACGACCCTTACGTCTTCGGCCAGATTGCCGCCAATCACAGCTTGGGCGACATCTACGCCATGGGGGGCGAACCTCAGACGGCGCTTGCCGTCGCGACGGTACCGTTCGGCATCGAGGCCAAGGTTGAAGACACGCTGACCCAGATGATGGCGGGCGCGATGGTGGTCCTGGAAGACGCAGGCGCGGCATTGGTTGGCGGCCACACCAGCGAAGGTGCCGAGCTGTCGCTTGGATTCTCGATTAACGGGCTGATCGACCAGGACCAAGTCATGCGCAAGGGTGGCCTGATGCCGGGCGACGCGTTGCTGCTGACCAAACCGATCGGTACCGGCACCCTATTTGCGGCCGATATGCGCTACAAGGCCAAGGGCCGCTGGATCACGGCCGCGCTCGCCTCGATGACGCAGTCGAACCGCACCGGGGCCGAGTGCCTTCTAAGCCATCAGGCGCACGCTTGCACCGATGTGACTGGGTTTGGCCTGCTCGGCCATTTGGTGGAGATGATCCGTGCATCCGAAGTTGACGTCGAACTCGATCTCGATGCCATTCCGTTCCTCGAGGGTGCCGAGGAGACGGCGCGCGCCGGCATACTCAGCTCGCTCCAGCCCCAAAACGTACGTCTCCGCCGCGCCGTTGCGAACCTGGTGGAGGCCGGCAAAGATCCGCGCTATCCGCTTTTGTTTGATCCCCAAACGTCGGGCGGCCTGTTGGCGGGTATCCCGGGTGACCGGGCGGAAGATTGCACCAAGGCACTCCAGAACCTCGGGTACGCCCGGGCTGCTACGATTGGCCGGGTGCTGCCACAGAGCAACCAGTTGGAGCCGATTACGATCCGGTTTTAAGGGGCGAGGTCGAGGAGTAGCGAGCGCCACGCCTCCACTTCACGCTCGGCGCTGAACAGCGGCGCTCGCCGATCGCACTGGATCTTGAGCCCGGCAAGAAAGCGGGGATCGCTCTCCGCGCGCATCAGCAGCTTAGCCAGAGCCCCAGTGTCTTCCGCCGCATAAGTCCCAGCGTAATCTGCGCCCAACAGGCCGACATTTCCCGCGATGTCCGAGGCGATGACGGGAATACCGGCAAAAAGTGCCTCGGAGATCACGTTTGCCCCGCCCTCCGCGAGGGAGCTGATCACCATCGCGTGGCTCCGGGACAACTGTCGCCTCACCAAGCCACCTGACACCTCGCCGCGCCAGATGAAACGATCGTTGCCGGCCATTTCCTTACGCGCCAAAGTCGCCCACTGTTCATTGTGGGCCTTCCCGAGCTGAATGAGCCTCAGTCGGGACTCCGGGGGCATCAGCCTGGCGGCATAGGCGGCACGGAGAGGGTCTTTCTCGTCACGCAGGTGTCCGATAACGCAGATGTCGAACGTCCTGACCGAGGGACGGCGCGGCGTCACAAGCGGCAACGCCGATTGATGGATGACCCGAAGTTTGCGATGGAACCGTTTCGGGATCTCGAGATGAACCAGGTCGTGCAGACAGATCAACGCATCCGCCACGTCCATCGACATCTGCGTTTCCTGAGGATGACTGTGCTGAAATCCGTAGATGTCGGTGCCCGCGAGGCACACCACGAGGGGCCGGTCCGGATGGGCGCCGGCAAATCGCGCGATCGAGCTGCGGCTTCGCCAGGCATGCACCGCGATCATCATGTCGGCATCGCAACGCTCGTCAGCCTGGGCGATGGTCACGCGATGGCCGAGATCGCGCAGGATTCGTCCCCAGCGCGCCGCCGTGGTCCAGTTGCCGGCTCGGGAGTGTTTGCCGGCCGGCGTGACGAGACTAATATCCATCAATCTTCGTGCCGCCAGTCTTCATCTCGCCAGTCGTCCTAAGTATGTAAGCGCAATGACCTCCCCCGTATCGACTATCCAACTTGCCGCGAATTTGCGCAGCGCCCATCAGCGCTCGTTGGAATTGCTTGGGGGCTTGTCGGCCGAGCAGCTTATTGGACCCGTACTGCCCACCGTCAACCCGTTGCTCTGGGAAGTGGGTCACGTCGCTTGGTTTCACGAGTACTTCATCTTGCGTAGCGAGTACAGCCATCAGCCACTGCTTGAACGCGGTGACACGTTGTACGATTCAATCGCCATTTCGCATGAGACCCGTTGGGACCTGCCAATCTACTCGCTCGAGGAGATCCAGTCATACATGGACCAGGTCTACGGGGTCCTGGTTGGCCGATTGGGAGATGGCCTGGCTGATCCGCGGGAGAGCTTCCTCTACCAATTCACCACCTTCCACGAGGACATGCACGACGAGGCCTTTGTCTGGGCCCGCCAGACCCATGGGTATCCTGCGCCGACTTTCATGCCGGATGCCCCGCGCGAGGACGTGAGCCCCGTTCACGGCGCACTGACCGGGGATGTCGAGATTCCCGGTGGCTGGTTTCAATTGGGCTCACCGTCTGAAGCGGACTTTCTGTTCGACAACGAGAAATGGGCCCACGATGCCTTTGTCGCGCCCGTACGAATGGCGCGCGCGCCGGTCACCAACGCCGAGTTCGCCGCATTCATCGCTGACGGCGGCTATAAACGGCAGGAGCACTGGGGTGCGGACGGCTGGCGTTGGCGCAGTGAAATCGAGGCCCGGCACCCAATATTCTGGCGTGCCGAGGGCCAGCGCGGCTGGCAGCTTCGCCGCTTCGACCAATGGTTGGACCTGCCTCCAGACGAACCGGTGATCCACGTCAACTGGTACGAGGCCAGTGCCTGGTGCCGCTGGGCCGGTCGCCGGTTGCCGACTGAAGCTGAGTGGGAGTTCGCCGCCACCATGCGGGAAGATCCCCTCGGCGGTCTGGTCAAGGCCCGCTATCCCTGGGGCGACCCGGCACCGGCACCAGACTACGCAAATCTCGACGGCTATGCACTCGGTCCCGTCGACGTGGCAGCGCACGAAGATGGCGACAGCTTCTGGGGCTGCCGCCAGATGCTCGGCAACGTTTGGGAATGGACAGCCGATACATTTGGTCCGTTCCCCGGATTCTCGCCCGACGACTACAAGGAGTATTCCGAACCTTTGTTTGGCGATACCAAGGTGCTGCGCGGCGGTGCCTGGACAACACGGGCCCGCATGGTCAGCCCGACCTATCGCAACTTCTTCGGCCCGGATCGCCGTGACGTCTTCGCCGGCTTCCGCACCTGCGCGCTGTAGGTCGGCGGCCCTTTTCGAACTTTCAGCGAGCTCGGCAATGAACTTCCCGACCTCCGCCTCCACAGTGTCGGCATCAAAAGATAGCTATAGTTCGCTACAAACGACTCCTGTGAAATAAGGAGATACGAACAGATGTTGGCGGGAATTTTGCCACACTAATTCACTGATCTTATGATCAATGAATTGGCCGGTTGATTGAAGATGGTGCCGCGTTCGGAGTTCCAAAACTGCACACGCTCTATCGTCGCTACCCGCTCGCAAACAGGAAAGGACGCGCATCGTGACATCATCTCGCAGCGCAGCAGAAATCAGGGCGAATTTGGACCATCCGGTCATCGACGTAGACGGCCACATTCTCGAATTTTTCCCGGTGTTCCTTGATTTCCTCAAGCAGGTGGCGGGGGCAGACATGGTTTCGCGTTTCTCGACCCGTTTGAAAAGCAGCGATGATGCTGGCTGGTATGCGACGACGCCGGCTCAGCGGCGACGGCGACGTATCGCCCGGCCGCCATTTTTTTCCAATCCTACCCGCCACACGATGGATCGGGCGACCGCGATGCTGCCAGGCTTGTTGCGCGAGCGCCTCGACGAACTCGGCCTGGATTTCACGATCGTCTATCCTACCCTCGGATTCTACCTCGTCGCGGAGGAAGACGATGAGGTTCGCCCCGCCGTCTGCCGTGCCTACAACATAATGGTCGCGGACATGTTTGGGCCACATGCCGACCGCATAACTCCGGCCGCCTGTATTCCCATGAATACGCCCAAAGAGGCCATGGAAGAGCTGGACCACGCGGTCAATCAGCTTGGCTTGAAGGTTGCTATGATCCAGAGCCTGGTGCGCCGGCCTGTGCTGTCGGCACACAGTTCCGAACCAGCCGGCGTCTGGATCGACCCGCTCGGACTCGACAGTGAGTACGATTACGACCCGTTCTGGGCCAAATGCATGGAGCTGCGCATCGCGCCCACAGCCCACGCACTTTCCATGGGTTATGGTACGCGCCGCTCTGTCAGCAACTACATGTACAATCAGATCGGGCATTTCGCGGAAGCGGGAGAGGCGTTTGCGAAAGCCCTGTTCTTCGGCGGCGTGACGCGGCGCTTCCCCGATCTCAATTTCGGCGTGCTTGAAGGCGGAATCGGCTGGGCGTGCGGGCTGCTGTTAGGCCTCGTGAGTTGTTGGGAAAAGCGTAACGGCGAGGCGGTGACGCTATACGATCCGGCCGCCATTGATCGCGAAGCTCTGTCCGAGCTTTTCGACCGATTCGGCGGTGATGGGTTCAGGGGACGCCTCAAGAGATCTGTGGACCAACCGACGGAGCTTCCCGGTTACGCGGCCTGGTGCATAGATCCCACGATGGTCGAGGGTCGTGCGAGCGAAGCGGACCTGGCGCTCCTGGATGATTTCGCGGCCTGTGGAATCAGCAGGGCGGAGGACATTCTCGACCGATTTGTGAAGCCCCTGTATTTCGGCTGTGAGGCTGATGATCCTATGACGGCGGTGGCCTTCAGCGCCCAGGGGATGCCCTTTGGTGCGCAGCTGAAACCCGTCTTTGGCTCCGATATCGGCCATTGGGATGTTCCGGATATGAAGAACGTGCTTGCTGAAGCCCATGAATTGCGCGACGACGGTCTCATTTCGCAGAACGACTTCCGCGCCTTCACTTTTGAGAACCCGATCCGGCTCCATGCGGGTACGAACCTGGATTTCTTCAAAGGCACGGTGATCGAGGAAGATGTCGACGCCTTTCTGGCCGAAGAAGACGAAACCGGTGTAGCTGCGGCCTAGCCCATGGAAGCCGAAAACAAAGCGAAGGAAGCCACCAGCTACATTGGCAAGCCTGTCAGGCGGTTGGAAGATGCCCGGTTTCTGAGGGGGCAGGGTAATTACGTTGACGACTCTGCCTATGCGGATGCGGCTCATGCCGTGTTTGTCAGGAGCCCACAAGCCCACGCGAGGATTGTCGGGATTGACGAGAAGAACGCGCTCGAAATGCCCGGCGTCCTGGCGGTCCTGACCGGCAGGGATTGGGAAGAGAGCGGCCTCGGCCATTTACCGTGCCTTTGGCAGATTGACTTCTCCGACGGGCGGCCCATGAACGAGATCCCCCGTCCTGTGTTGGCCGTCGACAAGGTCTGTCATGTGGGCGATACGGTCGCTGTCATTGTCTCTGAGACCGTCGCTCAAGCGCGGGACGCAGCCGACCTCCTTTTAGTGGAATATGAACCATTGCCCGCGGTGGCCGATACTGTCGCCGCCGTCGAACCGGATGCTGCGCTGGTTCACCCGCATCTCAAAACGAACCTCGTGTTCGATATCGAACTGGCTGACGCAAAACGCACGGCCGAAGCGTTTGCCTGTGCCGCCCATGTCACGCGCCTCCAAGTGGTCAACAACCGCATCGCGCCGGCGCCAATGGAACCCCGTGCCGTGATCGGAAGTTATCGGCAGGGAGACGAGACCTACACGCTTTGGGCACAAAGTCAGAATCCGCACCTTTTGCGCCAGTGGATCGCCGACCATACGTTGCGTGTGCCCGAGCACAAGTTGCGCGTGGTATCGCCGGACGTCGGTGGCGGCTTCGGGCAGAAAATCTTCGAGTATCCGGAAGACGCCGTGGTTCTGTGGGCATCGAAATTGCTGGGTCGACCGGTCCGCTGGACCGGGACGCGTTCCGAAAACCTGCTTGTGGACACGTACGCCCGGGACCATGTCTCGCAAGGAGCCATGGCCTTCGACGACGACGGCCGCATTCTCGCGCTCGACATCGATACCATCGCGAGTGTCGGCGGCTATCTCAACGGCATGGGCGCAGGCATTTGCGGCGCTTTCTACCCTGTCCATGTCACTGGACTCTACGACATTCCGGCCGCCCGCTGTCGGATCCGTGGTGTGTATACGAACACCACGCCGACGGACGCATACCGCGGGGCGGGGCAGCCCGAGGCGGCGTTCCTGCTGGAGCGGCTGCTCGATACAGCGGCGCGTGAAATGAACGTCGATCCATTTGATTTGCGTTCCCGCAACGTCCTTGAACCCGATCAATTCCCCTACACCAGTGCGATGGGCAGGCTGTACGATTCCGGTAACTATCCGGGCTTGATCGAGATAACAAAGGCGGAATCCCGTTATGAAGAGCTGCGCTGCGAGCAGCGCGAGTCGGCCGAAGGCAGACTGCGCATGGGCATCGGCATTGCCGGTGTTGTAGAGTCGACGGGTGGACCGTCCAGTCGAAATGCGGCGACGATCGGGCGCCGTATTCCGACTTATGACTCCGCCACCGTCCGTGTTCATCCGAGCGGTACGGTCACTGTGATGTGCGGTGGACATTCGCACGGTCAGGGCCATGCCACTACCTTTGCCCAGATCGCCGCCGAGATGCTGGGCTGCGACATCCACTCTGTTGACATTGTTGAGGGCGACACCGATCGCACACCATTCGGGCTTGGCACATTTGGATCGCGTACCCTGTTGGTTGTCGGCATCGCCATCACGCGTGCCGTTGATAAGGTCATCGCCAAAGGCGCGAAGATCGCCGCGCATCTGATGGAGTGCGACGAAAAGGACGTTGTGTTTGAGGCGGGTCGGTACACGATTGTCGGAACAAACCAATCCGTGGATTTCACGGAGGTCGTCAAAGCTGCTTATCTAGTCGAAAACTATCCCGAAGACTTGGAACCCGGTCTCGAGGAAACCGCATTCTATGATCCACCGGGACGCGCCACGACGTCCGGCATTCACTTGTGCGTCGTCCTCGTGGACCCAACCGACGGCACGATCAGGTTGCGGGACTACTGGTCGATCGACGATGTCGGCCGGGCGATCAACCCGATGGTCGTGGATGGGCAACTCCACGGTGGGATCGTCCAAGGCCTCGGCCAGGTTCTCATGGAGAATTGTGTCTACGACGAGTCGGGACAGCTCCTGACCGGCACCTTCATGGATTACGCGATGCCGCGCGCGGAGGATGTGCCGTCGTTCGCTACCGCATTCCAGCAAACCTTGAATCCCGACAACCCGCTCGGCGCCAAGGGAGTGGGGGAGAGCGGTGCCATCGGACCACCGCCAGCAGTGGTTAACGCGGTCGTCGATGCGCTCGCGGACCTGGGCGTTCGCCATATCGACATGCCGCTAACGCCTGAACGGGTCTGGAAAGCCATTCTGGACGCTGCAAAATCAGCCGATGGAGATAGAGTGTGAGTGCCTTCGATCGCTGAGCTGCGAGGCCGGATGACTGTGCCGTGGCGGATGCCTTCAACAATAGGGCTAACCCGTTTAGTGCCCGCTTCAACGCGATCTTCAGCTCCGACATCGGACACTGGGATGTGCCCGACACCGATAGTTTGCTTGGCGAGGCTTACGAATTCGCCGACGACGGCCTGATTGACAAAGCGGAGTTCCGCGACTTCGTGCTCACCAACACAGTCCGGCTGTAAAGTGATTCATCTTCCCGGTGCTGCTGGATGCTGCCATAGCTTGCGTTGAGGAGGATGGGGCGAATGTTATCTACCTCTGCTCGACGACGATGCATCAGGCGAACGCATACCTTGTGGAAAACCTCAATGTGCCCGTCATTAACTCCGGACCACTGTCATACAAGATTGTCAATGCAATGCTGGATCTTGGTCTTGCACATAGTCGCGCGGCCTATCCGCGACCGTTGGTTCCGAAACAGAAGCTGATTCACGCAATGCTCAATGCTGCCCGCAAGTCGAGCGATACTTGATATCCATACCAAGGCGGGATCTGGCTGGGGGAGAGGGACTCGAACCCCCATCGGCAGGGCCAGAACCTGCTGTCCTACCATTAGACGATCCCCCAGCATGGCCGCGCGAAGCGGCCAATCCGTGAAGAATCGGAACATAGGAACGTGTTCCTGGACTGTCAACGACAGGCCAATGACGAAAATTGAAGACGAAACTCCGATTTCGGGTAAGAGATCGATGGTTCGTGCGATTTTTCGAATCCAGCTGCGTTCCACGCGGATTTCGAAGCTGCTAGACTTCGCGCGAAGGTTTGAACAAATCAACGGGTGTGAGTTGGCGTCCAGGGTAGAGGCAGTGGTGGATACGACATCCTCGGCGCCGCATCGACTACGCGGCCGCCGTCCGCGTGGTCGATGGCAGCACGTTTACGCTGCACTGGATCTTGGGACGAACAATTGTCGTCTTCTCGTGGCGCGTCCGACGCACAATGGTTTCCGTGTCATCGATGCCTTTTCCAGGATAGTCCGTCTTGGCGAAGGGGTCAGCGCGTCGGGGTTGCTTTCAGATGAGGCGATTTCGCGGACTATCTCGGCCCTTAAGGTTTGCGCCGGAAAGATGCGCCGCCGGCATGTCACGCGTTCCCGGAGCATTGCCACCGAGGCGTGCCGGCGCGCGAGCAATTGCGATGAATTCCTCCGGCAAGTTCGCGAGGAGGCCGGACTCGAGATCGACATCATTTCGCCCGCCGAGGAGGCGGAGCTCGCGCTGGCCGGATGTTCGCCGCTCCTGGACGACCGTTGCCGCAGGGCGCTTGTCTTCGATATTGGCGGTGGCAGCACGGAACTGATGTGGCTGAGCCTGGAGATTGGCGAGAAGCCCAAGGTCCTGGGTTGGACGTCGTTGCCCTGCGGTGTCGTGACGCTGTCAGAGGAGTTTGGAGACTGTGGTGGTGATTCGGCCGGCTACACCGGCCTCGTGAAACACGTGAGCGATCTTCTTGATCCGTTTGTCGCAGACCATGACATGCAGTCCGCCATCAAGGCGGGAGACGTACACATGTTGGGTACGTCGGGCACCGTGACGACCTTGGCTGCGGTTCATCTTGGCCTGACGCGCTATGACCGATCCCGCGTCGACGGGATCTGGCTGTCAATCGGGGAACTGGACAGCGTCACGCGTGAAGTCAGCGCGATGCCTTACGAACAGCGGGCCAACCATGCCTGTATCCGGCGCGGCCGGGCGGATCTCGTCATTGCCGGTTGCGCCATCATCGAAGCGATCTCAAAGGCCTGGCCGGCGCAACGGGTACGGGTGGCCGATAGAGGATTGCGAGAAGGCCTGCTCCAGGGGCTCATGCAGGCGGCGGATGCCGATTTACGTCCGTGAGTCAGTCGCGGCGGGGCAGTAGGCAAAAGGGAAGTCGAGCAAAATCGTCCGATGATCGGGATCATGTGCGGGTGAATACGGCCCGCGGCCGCAAGATTTCCTCCACGCGCTGGCTCTCCCGGCAACTCAATGATCCCTATGTCCTTCAGGCCCGGAAGGCCGGTTACCGGTCGCGGGCGGCGTTCAAGCTGACGGAGCTGGATGATCGCTTCGGGTTTCTGCGGGGCGGAGCACAGGTTGTCGACCTCGGGGCGGCGCCCGGCGGTTGGACTCAGGTGGCGGTAGAGCGCGCCGGCAAGGACAACGTCATTGCCGTCGATGCGTCACCGATGGATGCGATCGTGGGGGCCCAGATCATTACTGCAAATATTCTTGAGGACGCCTCAATTGAGGCAATTCTTGAGGTAACACGGGATGGCGTGGACGTCGTGCTGTCCGACATAGCGCCGGCCGCCACGGGGCATCGATCGACCGATCATCTTCGGATTGTCGCTCTGGCCGAGGCGGCATTCGATGTCGCCTGCCGGATTCTTCGGCCGGGCGGTGTGTTCGTTGCCAAGGTCTACCAGGGCGGCGCGGAGCGGGATCTGCTCGACGCATTGAAAGTGGCGTTCCGCACGGTCAAGCACGCCAAGCCGAACGCCAGCCGCAAGGAATCCTCGGAAACATACGTCATCGCGATCGATTTCGGGGCGGCTGACGCCGAGACGGTTCCCCACGTCGAAACCTGATACGCCCACGGACTTGGCGGGCGGAAATGGGCAGTGCTAGCATTCGTGCGACAGAATGAATTCGAGCTAGTCCGATGCACCGGACGATCGCTGCCAAACCGAAGAAAGGAGCGTGCAATCAAAGGGACGAAAGCACCGGCGATCTTTGCTTGGGGGCTGGTCGGCATTGTTTGGCTGGCCTGCGGACTTCAGATCATGTCCGAGCATCCCGAAATTCCCTTGGGGTCGATCAAAGGTTTGCGGTTCTTACTGGTCGATTCGGTGTTCGCTATTTTCGTACTGGGCGGCGCGCATTTCTACCTGCAACGTGGGCTGATGAAGATCGTCGATCGGTTCAACATCGATTCGGAAAATCCGGCGTCAATGGCCCGATTGAACCGATTCGGCATATTGATGATTTTCCTTGAGATCGTGTTGATCTATCAGGCGGCAACGCTCGTTTTCGAGACATTTATCTTGTGACACTCGCCGCTTCGGTGTGCCGGACAGCTTGCATTCTTGTTCGTCGTGGGTTGTCGGCCGGCGGGTCGTTGAAATGCCGCCCTTTTCGCTACCCAAGGCCATGCAGGCGTGGCATATTGCGCGCTACCGAAATCAGGAGGCGAGATGGAGATATCGGAATCGCTCACGTTTGACGACGTTCTCCTGAAGCCTAGATACTCTGCGGTTCTGCCCGCTGAAGTCGACACCCGAACACGCTTTACCCGTGAAATCAGACTGAATATTCCGTTGGTGTCCGCCGCCATGGACACCGTGACGGAAAGCTCGCTCGCCATTGCCATGGCTCAGGCAGGCGGAATCGGTGTGATTCATCGAAATCTGTCGATTGAAGAGCAGGCCATTGAAGTTCGTGTCGTTAAGAAATTTGAGTCCGGCATGATTGTCAATCCCGTGACGATCAATCCCGATCAACCCCTTGCCGATGCGCATGCGCTGATGCGCCGGTATCACATTTCAGGAATTCCGGTCGTGGATGGCGCGGGTGGGCGGCTCGTCGGCATATTGACCAACCGCGACGTTCGTTTTGCCACTGATGACCGGCAGCCCGTCAAGGAATTGATGACGAGGGAGCTGATTACCGTTAGCGAGGAAGTCGATAGCGAAGAGGCGAAGCGTCTGCTGCATCAGCACAGGATCGAGAAGTTGCTGGTGACCGACAGTGACGGCCGCTGCGTCGGCCTCGTGACGGTCAAGGATATTGAGAAGGCGGAGCTGCACCCCGACGCCTGTAAGGATGAGCAGGGACGGTTGCGGGTCGCCGCGGCGGCCGGTGTTGGCGAAAAGGGTGTCGCCCGTGCGGAAGCATTGGTGGGAGCCGAAGTCGATGTCGTCGTGGTGGACACGGCGCATGGACATTCCAAGCGGGTGATCGATGCGGTTAGCCAGATCAAGAAGCTCAGCAATTATGCGCAGGTAGTGGCTGGAAACGTCGCCACGGCAGAGGCCGCCAAAGCGTTGATCGACGCGGGCGCCGACGCCGTGAAGGTCGGCATCGGTCCGGGCTCGATTTGTACGACGCGGATGGTGGCGGGCGTGGGGGTGCCCCAGCTCACGGCTGTCATGGAAACAGCCGAAGAATGTCATCGCCAGGACGTCCCCGCGATCGCTGATGGCGGCGTCAAGTATTCGGGAGACATCGTCAAGGCGGTGGCTGCCGGTGCCGATGTTGTAATGATCGGTTCGCTGCTGGCTGGCACGGACGAAGCGCCGGGCGAAGTGTTTTTCTACCAGGGCCGGTCTTACAAATCCTATCGTGGGATGGGGTCGGCGGGTGCCATGGCTCAGGGCTCCGCTGATCGATACTTTCAAGAACACGTCGGCACCACGCTGCAATACGTCCCGGAAGGTGTGGAAGCTCAAGTCCCCTATAAGGGACCGTTAAATAGCGTTCTTCACCAGCTCGTCGGAGGTCTGCGGGCCGGCATGGGATATCAAGGTGCGGCTGATATCGCCGATCTGCAGCGCGAACCTCATTTTCAGAAAATATCGAATGCCGGACTTCGTGAAAGTCATGTCCACGATGTCCTCATTACCCGGGAATCTCCCAACTATCCCAGTACTGAATAGCGGCTGCTACCGGAGACATCGTTGACGCCGGCCGCGCGCATTTCCGCAGTCATCGACATTCTGGGGCTAATTGAAGCACTTGATCGGCCCGCGGATCGGGTTGTCGAACACTGGCATAGAGGCCACAGATTCGCCGGGTCGAAAGACCGTGCGGCGATCAATAACCTGCTTTACGGCGTCCTGCGTCATCGGGCGATGCTCGTTTGGGCCATCCAGCAACACGCTGACGAGCGCGCTGTCGGGCCGCGTTCGATGGTGTTGGCTGAACTCGCACACGACGAATCTTTGGACAAAGCCGGTGTATCGGTACTATTTGATTCCAGCCGTTATGGCCCGGCGACATTGAATGATGATGAGGAATTCCTGCTCACCGAACTTCTGGCAGCGATGCATGCTTACACGGGTATCCCGAGCTGGGTCGGGGCGAATTGCCCGGAATGGCTGTATCAGGAGATCTCCAACTCTTTGGGCGACTCCGCGGCTGCCGAGATGCTGGCCATGCAGCACCGTCCGCCACTGGACTTGCGGACGAACAGGATCAAAGCCACACCCGAGGAAGTAATACGTGCCCTAGCGGCTGAGGGTGTGACGGCCGAACGCTGCCCACACGCATCTGGCGCCTTACGTGTCTTTGAGCGTGCGTCGGTTCGGGGGACCGCTGCCTATCGTGATGGACTGATTGAAGTTCAAGACGAGGGGTCGCAAATGGCGTCGGCTCTGGTTGATGCGCGGCCCGGCCAAACCATCATAGATCTTTGTGCCGGCGCGGGGGGTAAGTCACTGGCGTTGGCCGCAAGCATGACGAACAAGGGCGTCATCCACGCGTGTGACGTCAATGCATCGCGGCTCCGGCGGATGGGGCCGCGCCTGCGGCGTGCCGGCGCATCGATCGTTCAGGCTCACAAGATTTCGGGCGACGATGATCCTTGGTTCGACGGCTGCGTCGGAACAGCGGATCGTGTCCTGATCGATGCGCCGTGCACGGGCATCGGGACAACACGTCGAAATCCGGATCTTCCCTGGCGCCTGACCCGGAATGACATTGATCGTAACGTCTCGTTACAGCGCAATCTACTCGACAGAGGGGCGACCTTGGTCGCGCCGGGTGGCCGATTGATCTACGTCACCTGCTCGTTGCTGGAACAGGAGAACGGGGAGCGTGTCTTGGAGTTTCTCTCGGCCCAACCGGCCTTTGGTGCAGTTCCGGTCGGTCAAATCTGGCCCGGTGTTCTCGACAGTCCGGCGCCTCACGATGGTGATGGCGTTTTGTTAACGCCCGACCGGTACGGTACGGACGGATTTTTCGTGGCCGTCCTGGAACGCCGGGAATAGTTAGCGGTCGCGGGGTGTTTGAACCGCCAAGGACCAGCAGGTTGGCTGGGGCGTCCGAGTCAATTATATATTGCTGCAACGGGGACGTGTTGGTAACAGTCTGAAAGGAGGACCCCATGAAAAGTTTATACGGATTGAGCGTGTTACTATTGGCTGGTTTTGTGCTTGCTGCTCCGGCAGTGGAGGCTGCCGGCAGTTCGGGGTCGTCTGGTTCGACGTTCTCGAGCAGTTCCCGCTCAAAGAGCGCCAAGCCCGCTGATTCTTATTATCAGCAGGCGGAAAAACGCATTAAGGCTGAGGATTGGAAAGGGGCGATCGTGCTTCTCGAAAAATCCTTGTCGCGGAATGCCAAAAGCGCCGATGCCGAGAATCTTCTGGGCTATAGCCACAGGCAACTCGGCGACTACGATCGTGCCTTCAAGCATTATGCGCGGGCGCTCGATCTGAACCCCAAGCACCTTGGCGCACATGAATACGTGGGCGAAGCGTACCTGAAGATCAAGAATCTCAAGCAGGCCAAGGTGCACCTCGGCAAGCTTGGCAATCTCTGTGCGTATGACTGCCCGGAATATCGGGATTTACGGAAGCAAGTCATCGCCTTTGAGAAGATGGCCAAGGGTAAATCGAGCTAATCAACCACTCCCCTGAGCGTTGATAGGACTTGGGATTTCGGCGGTGTAATTGCTCGTGGAGAATCCAAAAGTTCACTAGGCTCGAACACCTAGATCGTCGAGATCGAAAGCGCGATCAGGCCGGCGCCAAGCCGATGTTCGGCATTCCGGCCTGGCACGCAATCTCCTGCTGGACTCACAAATGGACGCAGCATACTTTCGGGCAATGACCGACGGCGTGCTCATCATAGATTTCGGATCTCAGGTCACCCAGCTGATCGCTCGCAGAGTCCGGGAAGACGGCGTCTATTGCGAGATTGTCCCTTACGATAAAGCCGAGCCTGCGCTCAAGCAGTTCAAACCGCGCGCCGTCATATTGTCGGGGGGGCCGGCATCCGTGCTGGCGGCGGATACCCCGCGTGCGCCGGGCCTCACATTCGAGCTGGGTGTGCCGGTCCTCGGAATCTGCTACGGCGAGCAGACCATGGTCGCCCAATTGGGTGGCGAAGTGGAAAATGCCGATCATCGCGAATTCGGGCGTGCGAATATAGAGGTTACTGGTGATTGCGACTTGTTCCAGGGTTTGTGGAGCCCCGGGGACCGGGACCAGGTCTGGATGAGCCATGGTGACCGGGTCATTCGGCTTCCTGATGGATTTCGGACCGTCGCGGTGAGTGACGGCACGGAATTCGCCGCCATCGCCGATGACGCGCGCCGGTATTACGGCGTTCTCTTCCATCCGGAAGTGGTTCACACGCCCCAAGGTGGCGCGTTGCTCAGAAATTTCACGCGCAACGTGGCAGGCTGCGATGGCGGCTGGAATATGGCCCAATTTCGCAGCAGCGCGGTCGCCCGCGCGCGCCAACAGGTCGGCAGCGGGCGGGTTTTATGTGGGCTGTCCGGCGGCGTTGATTCATCCGTGGTCGCCGTGTTGCTGCACGAAGCGATCGGGGATCAGCTGACTTGCATCTTCGTAGATACGGGCCTGTTGCGCGCGGGTGAAGCCGAAGATGTCAGCCAGGTATTCCGGCACCACTACAACATACCGCTGGTTGTTCGCGATGCCGCTGATGAATTCCTGGGACAGTTGGCGAGTGTCACTGATCCGGAGGAGAAGCGCAAGATCATCGGCCGCACGTTCATTGAGATTTTCGAGGAAGAGGCGAACAAAATCGGCGGCGCGCAATTCCTGGCCCAGGGGACGCTGTATCCCGACGTTATCGAATCAATCTCTCCTGCCGGCGGGCCAAGTTCCACCATCAAATCGCATCACAATGTGGGTGGATTACCGGACCGCATGAATATGGACCTGGTCGAACCCCTGCGCGAACTGTTCAAGGATGAAGTGCGGGAACTCGGTAGGGAGCTTTGCATTCCCGAGACATTGGTCGGACGCCATCCGTTTCCCGGACCGGGATTGGCCATTCGTGTCCCGGGCGACCTGACGCCCGAGAAGCTCGACATCCTGCGTAAGGCGGACACGATCTATCTTGAGGAAATTCGCTCGGCCGGGCTCTACGACGAAATATGGCAGGCCTTCGCGGTACTGTTGCCCGTTCGAACCGTCGGCGTGATGGGTGACGAGCGCACTTACGAATTTGTATGCGCCCTCCGTGCCGTAACATCGACTGATGGAATGACCGCGGATTTTTACCCGTTTGACATGGAATTTCTTGGCAATGTGTCCAACCGTATCGTGAACGAAGTGAAGGGCATCAATCGCGTCGTTTATGACGTGACATCCAAGCCGCCGGGAACGATCGAGTGGGAGTAGTCTCCAGATCGAAGTATTGTTTAAAATAAACTAGTTAGAAAAATTTTATAGGTTCTAACTAGCTTCTCACAAATCACTAAATCCTCAAAATTCTGCGTAGTAAACTTTAGAGATTAGATCTAAGGAGGTTTCTTAGGTCTAAATTCTAGGATGCTTGTAAAGAATGATTTCTACCAGAGATGCGACCCGTATTAAGAGGAAGCAGACACCTACTCGATCAAGAGTCGAGACAGAGAACTTAGAGACAAGCAGATTTAGGCGATTGCAGAGCAGACCATCTCCCCCGACTCCCCATTCCACACATTTCCTGCCATTATCAGCATATGAGAAGACTAATACCTATTCTTCTGCTGACCCTTGATAGGGTCTTAAGACGATCTGGGTCAGGAGTTCATCGTCGCGAGTTTCGTCCGTCCGCAGAGGGTGCAGCCAAAGAGGGGAATGAAAGAATGTCGAAGGCAGCTCAAATCTTAATAATAACAATTATCACAGCGGTGCTCATAGGATCCTTTGGGATTACAGCCGCTGACGCGAATGAAGAAATAAAGAAACTAGAGAGAAAGCTAGAATACTTAAAAAAGAAGAGTGCTCTAGCCGCTAAGCTGGAGGAGATTCAACTTGAGATCCGTTTGCTAAATGAAAACTATAAAGACGTTGTGAAACCTTCGGTTAGTAAATCGAGCAAAGCAGTGTCCCCCCCCCGCAAGACTTCGGTTCCAGCTTCAGCCAGCACTACGTTCAAACCTGGATCTATGGCACCGACGGTTGAATGTACAGACTGCCCTAAAATTATTGGTTTCGCTGCCCACAAGAGTGCGTGGCTTAACCTAACGACCACACCCGCACTTCAATATGAGGAATTAACAGCCGAAACGAAAAATACTAAGAATACTGCCGACGATGATACCTGGACTAGGAAGGTAGTTGCTCGCAACGGTCGTTACTCAGCAACGCATTTTAAAAATAAAGATGGGAAAAGGAACGGGTACATTTCTCGGATAGGTATGTATCAAATTCACGGTCTTGGACAAAACAGGGGGGGTGGAGAGTGGGATAGAGAAACACTAGGAATATCCGACGTAAAACAAAATTCGTCTAGGTACTCCAAGCTTATAGATGGTTTGTCCGGACAGGATTTATCGCGAGAATTCAGATGGTCCACGAAGATCAATGGTAAAGATCGTCTATTTGCAATGAAGACGATGGTTGAAGGAACCACGGAAGTTGCGGTCAAGGTAAATGGGGGTTCCTTTACTCTTCGTGGTTTTACCGTTTCGTCAAAAATGCTTAATCAACGCAATGGGTGGAATAGGAAAGAAACCCAAATCTATGTACCCGTTCTTGGTTCTATTGTCTCATCTAAAGTGATTGATAGTCATGATACTGGGAACGAACGCCGATGGTCTGTCACATCATTTAAGGTTAGTGATGAGGTGTTATCTCGTGTAAAGGCAGCTGCAATACAGTAATATTATTTGAAGTGCCGTAGGATTGGATGCCGAGGGACCCGCAACAGGCATCAATTTTCAAAACTACACAGAAACTTGACCGCGAATGTGTCCGTAAAGGTAAGAACAAATAAACTGACTGCCATCAAGTTAGAGACCTCGTAGCCAATTGCAGTAACGATTTTTGAAAAAGCTAAGAGACAACCTAGAGACCGCCCAAGGCATAAGAGAAAGCTTCGAGATTGCGGTATCAAGAGACGAGACGGAGAGATAGGAGAGAGGCAAATTTGGATGCTTGAAAGTTCTAACACCTAGATTTCACATTGAGACAAACCGTGGAGAAACAAGAGGTTAGTAGATTCCAAATTTCCACCAAAACTTCAAACTAACTTCTAAAAGATTTTGGTGAAAAATGTTTACCCTTAATATCAATAACTTAAACCCCCTATTTTAGTCGGTACGATTGAGTGGGAGTAGTAAATTACTTCGAAGTCATTGTAATCATTGTATATTATAGTTTGAAAGTTGTTTGAAACTTTTAAATATACCTTTGATTTATATGAAAATGTCCTTCATCGTGTGAAACGAAGTTTGAAACTTTGCGTCACGATTGAGGATCATAAGTGCCACGCAAGAAACGCAACCGCAAAAATGCGGGTAGTTTCCAGTAGTCCAACCATTAGAGTCTTGGTGGTAAAGCCAAGATATTCCACGTTCCAAACAGTGGTGATGTCTGGCAGTTCCAGATGTGGATACCCGAAGAAAAGAAATATCTTCGGAAGAGTCTGAAAACCAAAGATTTCGAGACGGCCATCCAGAGAGCGGAGGAACTTTATCTCCAAACGTTTAGTGATGTGAAAACGGGCCGAAAAATCTTTGGTATCACCCTTAACGAACTCACCGATGCATATGTCAAATGGAGAGCAGAGGATGTGGTGTTAGGTAACATCACAAAGGGTAGATTGGGAACCCTCTAGAGTCAGATCAAACAATTTGTGAATTACAAGGGTTATCAGACTAATCTCGCTGAATTAGATCGCAACAGTTGTTACGAGTACGAATTGTGGAGAGTGCAAAAGACACCAACGACTAAAAAAGTCACAATCCGTAACGAACAAGCTACCTTCAATCACATGATGAAATATGCGTACCGTATGGGCTACGCACATATTGATACCTCCGATTTCCATAAGATAGTGATCAAAGGTTCTGACATATCCCGTAGAGATACATTCACCCTTGAAGAATATGATCGTCTGATTCGTTACATGCGAACCTATGTGTCCAAACGAGCCTGTCCAGATGATACCGAGCGATTGGAATGCATGATGGTGAGGGACTCTATCCTTGTGGCCAGCAATACCATGTTGCGAGTTGGAGAACTCTGGAATCTGAAGTGGAAGGATATTCTTCAGATTGAAAAAATCTCCGATGAAGACGATAAAATGATGTCACTGGTCACAATCAACGTCAGGGACGAGATCGCGAAAACAAGGAAACAACGGAGAGTACCAGTAAGGGGCGGTGAGTACTTTGAGCGAATCCGTGCGAGATCAACCTTCACCGAGCCAGATGACTTTGTTTTTTGTGCAGTTGGTAAGAGAACCAAACCCAGAGTACATTTTTGGTACAAACACTGGGCAGTTCTCATGGCCGCAATCAACATCGACTACAAAGAACGTAATGTGATTTGGTATTCCTTAAGACATTTCGGAATCATCTGTCGTATCCGAGCCAAGGTCATGCTGTCAGATATCTCACAACTTGCTGGTACGAGCGTTTCTCATATCGAGAGCCATTATGGCCACTACGATGACGATATGCTGCGTCAGGCCTCTCTACGGAACTTCACCGTTGATAGTCACGGCATATCTCATACGGAATGATGTACCTGTTAAGTCAGTGAAGGTCGCCCAGTCCAGACGGGCCGGCCCTTCCTGATATTCCTCTCTGGGAAACATGGTGCGTTTATAGATCAGGAAAAGGTTGTCAATTCTGTGATAGGGGGGGCCGTTAAGTCACCCAAATGGTCAGGATATCGTCTAGTTAAACCAAAAAGCTGGGTTAATGGCTGGCAAGTCACCCACTATGACCACCACAACCGCCACCCAGACGACCACGAATATCCCGGCAATAACCAATATAGATTTCACATTCATTGGATCAGAACGACTGAAGATACATTACGCGTCCGTCTCACCCGCACAAGGTGGGTTACTGGAAGATGCTGACGGCTGGTCGATATTTCTGAATGAGATTAACCGAGTCAATATACATTATGACTGGATGTGGGCCCCGTTAAGTCACCCAAATGGTCAAGGAGTCTGGAGGTCTACTCTCAGCTGATCTTCTGAGCAACGAACCCCGAAGCACCCTTACCCTTTGCACGGCGTATGACATACCCATTCCTTCCCAGGCGGATATTCTTGTCATCCTTGAGGTTCGCGAGTGCTGCGACGAGTGCGTCTGCGACAGGATCACGGACTTCCTTGGGGGTCTTGGATTGGTTCACCATCCACTTACCAAACGCTTCCTCAGCAATATCGTTTCCGACACTCTTGCGGAGAGCATTGAGTTTGCGAATCTGACCTTTTGTCAGAGTAGACTGGTCAATGGTCATACTCTTTCCTTCTGTAGATGGGGGTGATGATGAGACTGTACGGAGTTCTACTCAACACTCTTTATATTTCTTACCGACACATTCACGGGCAAACGGCGGTCAGGTTTCTTACTTAAATATACTTATACATTCGTTTCCAAATTTCCGGTATCCATTTTTGCAATACCATTCGGAACCCGCAACAAAACTATTTTCCGGTTGACCCGGCATTTGCGCGTGGGAACCACCGGCACTTCCAAGAAGCACCGCTAGGATCAGGCAGAGTGTGGCGATCAGATTTTCATATGAGGATTATGACGAGGAATGTGGATGTTAGGAATTCAGCTGGTGAGTAAGACCCAATAGATCACAAAGAATGTTCCAGTTCCTAACAGCAGCAGAAACCCTATCTTGAACAGGAACGACAGGGATTTGAGTGGGTGGCGTAGTAGCATCCAGACGCAAAAACCCAGAATGAGAAGACCGATTAGAGCTTCCACTCAGGAATCCTCTGTCTCTGCGAAATCGAACCAATCTCTGAATCCCAGGCATTCCCAAACCACATTGAAGGGAATCCTAAGTTCGTTTGCGAGTGTCCGTATGGAAATATCAGGGTTTCCCCGATATGCATCATTCACGATTTTGCAGAGGTCATCGTAGGACACGGCCCATCCAGTGGGATTCCTTCCTCACATCAAGATTCCTCTGATTTCCTGATGTGTGGGTCTCACACGAAATCGAATGATTCTGTGTCAGGGTAGGAGGGGGGAGATTATCGTGTGTTTTCAGTGATGATTTTTCGATTTTTCAGGGACGTTTTTGTGTCACTTATGCGACCTGTAGAAACCTCTGCACCGCACTCCGATTGATACCTACCTCATTCGCAATCGTGCGAATGGACGCACCTTCCCTCTTTGCGTCGAGGATGTTCCTCTTGATGGAAGGTGTCAGGACAGATTTGCGTCCTAACTTGGTTCCGTTTGCAATGGTTCGTGCGAGTCCCGCATTTGTGCGTTCAATCAACATCTCACGATTCCACTCTTCGAGAACCTCGATGAGTTTCATCATCATCCGACCAGAACTTGAAAATGTCTCCAGTCCGTTCTTCACCGCAACGACACCGATACTCTTCTCGTCCATATCTGACAGGAACGAGACGAACTCCTTCATCGACCTTCCAAATCGACTGACATCCCATCCAATGATGAGGTCGAACTTTTTTGAGGAACGCATCCTTGCAGAGTTCATTGTATGCAGGACGAGACTCTCTGGATTTTGCACCAGAGACTTCATCCTCATAGACCTTCACGACCTCATATCCCATACGGTCACAATAGGAGTTCAGTTCCCGCAACTGGTTCTCAGTGGTCTGGTCTTTCGTGGAGGTCGAGACACGACAATACAACGCAACTTTCGTTGCCATTTTCACCTCATCGATTTTTTGAGATTACTCTATGAGAGTAACAAATCGAAGAGGTTTTGTCGAGTCTACGTCGTTGTTTTTAGGAGATAAAATGGGATTATTGGGGAAGTCTAAAACGGTATGTCTGGGGTGGGTAGTTTAGGTGGAGTTCTACTCAGACTACCTTCGATGCAACAAATCCTGATGCACCCTTACCTTTTGAACGACGCACGACGTATCCCTTGGTTCCCAACTTGAAACTCTTGTCGTTTTGGAGGTGCGAGAGTGCGGTGACCAATGTATCTGCAACAGGGTCACGGACTTCCTTGGGGATCTTGGTCTGAGATTTCATCCACTTGGAGAACGCATCCTCTGCAATGTCATCACCGATACTTTTGCGAAGTGCATTGAGTTTGCGAATCTGACCTTTTGTCAGAGTGGATTGGTCAATGGACATAGTATTTCCTTTAGTGGATGGGGGTGATGATGAGACTGGGTGGAGTTCTACTCAACACCCTTTGTATTTCTTACGGACGCATTCACGGGCAAGTTTTTGTGCGGCAGAGATGTCGGCAGGGGTCATTTTCTTCGCAACGATGTCTCGCAACTTTCCACCATTCTCATTCCCATTAGACGCATCAATATTTCCCCACATATGAGCATAGAGATAATCTTTTCGCACTCCCCTACCAACGGCGTACATCACACCCAGATTGGACTGGGACTTGGAATGTCCCTGTTCGGCAGCAAGTCTGAACCACTTCACGGCAGTCTTATCGTCCTGTGGAACACCTTGTCCGAGGTAGTACATAGCACCCAGATTAGTCTGGGCAGAGGCATTCCCCTGTTCGGCAGCAAGTCTTAACCACTTCACCGCAGTCTTATGGTCTTGTGGAACACCGTATCCGTCGCGGTACATCAAACCCAGATTGTACTGAGCACGGGCATGACCTTGTTTTGCAGCAAGCAAATACCAATACGCTGCATTATCAACAATTCCGATCCCGCTGCTTACGGAAAAATTATTAAACAAACGGGCAAAGATATTATCCTGTATTTCTCCTGGACCCACTAGGTACAACAAACCCTTATAGAAGAGGGCATTAGTGCTTCCCTGTTTGGCAGCACGCGTCCACCATTTTACCGCAATTTTATTATTTTTGGGAACGACTTTCCCTTGTTGGTACAACCAACCCAAATTGTGTTGGGCAAAGGAATTTCCTTGTTCGGCAGCAAGTAGGTGCCAAACTTCACTGCAGTCTTATAGTCCCGTGGAACACCGTCTCCGTTTGCGTACATCAAACCCAGATTGAATTGGGCATCGGCATCCCCTTGTTTGGCAAGGGGTGTCCATTCACGCAGAGCGATTGCGTAGTCTCCACTCTGAAATGCGGCATATCCCCTTTGGAAATCAGCACTCCACCCCTCTGTCGGTGAAAACAGAAGGACGGCAAGGGTCAGGCAGAGAGTGGCGGTCAAATTTCTCATATGAGGATTATGACGAGGAATGTGGAGGATAGGGAGTCTGGGTGGAGTTTCACTCAACACCCTTTGTAGTTCTTACGGACACATTCTCGGGCAAGATTCTGTGCGGTGGAGATGTCGGCAAGGGTCATTCGTTTCGCAACGATGTCTCTGTTTTTGACCGCAACCTTGTTCCCAGATGATGGGGCGATGTTCAACCACATATGGGCATAGACATTATCCTGTATGACCCCTTGTCCTAGTCCATAAGCATTTCCCAGATTGTTCTGGGCAGTGGCATCCCCCTGTTCGGCAGCAAGTCTGCACCATTTCGCCGCAGTCTTATAGTGCTGGGGAACACCTAGTCCGTCATGGTACATAAAACCCAGATTGGACTGGGCAAGGGCATCCCCCTGTTCGGCAGAAAGTCTGTACCACTTCACCGCAGTCTTATCGTTCTGTGGAACACCCCGTCCTTTTTGGTACATCACACCCGGGCTGCCGATCTCTACGACATGGAGACGGCGCGCTATTTGGAACGTATCGATGATAAGATCAATCTATTGCGCCCGCCGGATGTGATGGCCGCATTGGGGGACGCGGGTTTCGATGCCGGACTGGTGCTATATACCTATCAAAGAGATTTTCATGAAGCGCCAATCCACAAATACTGGACAGACAGCTATAGCGAGGATGAATTGTTTCTCGCTAATGCCCTGATATACGGGCCAACGAAGTAGTTGCGGAGGGCGCAGGGTGCGGCGAGTTTCAGGGTCATGGAATCGTTGTTGTTGTCCGAGGTAATAACCATCAGTACAATATCTTTCGGTGTCATAATGGCGTTCTCCGTAATCTTGATCTCATTCAACGAATTCCTACCGATCGACGTTATGATACCCGTCGAGGCACATGCAGTCGAACACATTAACGTGATGCTTGAAATAGATGAGCGGCTGACAAGGTCAACAAGCCTCGTAGCCGATCTTGACTTCGGAAGTGGCCCAGGACACGGCGAATATGGAACATAATTTCTCGACACTGACACAGACAGCAATCAGGATGGAACTTTAGTAAATAACATGTAATGGTTTCTCTATAAATTTGGCACGAAAAGGTGTCTGCAATTGATATATAATTCTAGGCTGTTTGTCCTAAGACGTTTAAATTGGACAACGTTTGTTTTGGCGGTAGCATTTTATTATATTTTATTGTCTGCTACGTCATCCCATGCTCAAGAAGATCCCGTCTTTTCTTATGGGAATAAAGCCACTGCTACTTCCAAAGAAGATAGATCTAAAAATGATTTAGAAGAGGCAAAGGTTTTAGCACGTAGTTTTCAAAAAACTGGCTACATATTACCCCCGAGGTCTATTTCGGATTTAAAAGAACTTCTAGCTCCAGCTAACAACCCGGAACGTCATGAAAAACTACAAGCATTAAAGAAGCAGGCGTATGCGGAACAACCAGAAAACCTTTCTGGCAGGCCTTTGTTGCTTTTTCTTAATGGGAGGGCAGGGTCTCTCTCGGATATAGGTCAGGCAGAAGACTCCCTGCGCGAGTATAGAAACCTTGTTAAATTAATTGAAAACAAATCACTAAAACCTTCATTCCGGGAAATTGCATTTGTGTATGCAGAAGCGGCATTCGCCGAAATACGTAGCGGATCCTTCCGTAAAGGAATCGAATTGGCGACTATCAGCGCCAATGCAAAAATGGATAAAGACATCTGCAAGGGCGCAGTTTTAGCAACATTTTATGCCTCATACGGGGCGCTCACTAAGGCAGAAAAATGGATTAAACGATCTTATTCAAATTTAAAACATGCAAAATTTGAGTATTGGAAAAAATGGCAAGAACTCGATGTTAGAGCATGCTATTACAGAGGTGTTTCTTATATAGAATATGCAAAAGGACAATATCAATCCGCAGTGAGTTTTATCGAAAAATCCCTTTTATATTCCTTAAAAGCATATCGATTGGATCCAAAACATTATACTGCTATAGGGCCTGTGAAAAACGCCAGTGTTAGGGGACTTTTACATGGCATGATGTTAAAAACGAAATTTCTTTTACATACAAAAAAAAATATAGAAGCAGAGTTAAACGAACGACAAAGATTAAAAATAATATTGGAGAACTGGGGTGTTAACAGTGAACGAACTGTGGGTTCTTTGCATAGTATGGCTCATATTTTAATTTCACAGAATCGGATCGACGAGGCTAAAGATCTCATAATTAAAGCCCAAGATATCTGGAAAATAATTGGTACTGGCGTGACTTCCTCTCGTCGCATAGAGACATCATTACTTTTTGCCGAAATTCACACGTTGCGGAAAGAATGGGATAAAGCATTATTAATTTATAACACTTCCATTCAAAATTCGCATGGAGATATAGACTTTATTACAAGTGATCCGAATTATATTCTAACACTGATAAAAAATAATAAAATGAAAAAAGCCTATTCAATTTTAGAAACTTTACGTGACGAGATGATTTCCCGTCTCGGCAAAAAGAATCAAAAAGTGGCCGAACTGAATGTTCTTTTAGCAATGGTATCCCAAGCACTCGGTAAATCTGGTTCAGCTATAGACTATTTCGCAAATAATATTCCAATTATACTGAGCCGTTCGCGTCAAAGTGTCGATGACTCGGAAAGCAGCCGTGCGAGGGACTTTCGAGTTTCCCTTTATCTAGAATCATATATTGAAACATTACTTGATACGAAATCTATTCAACATATTACAACAGCATTTCTACTGGCAGATACTGCGCGTGGGAGTTCCGTGCGTACTGCGCTACACAAATATGGAGACCGGATTTCATCAGGTAATAAAGAAAACATTAGTTTGATTAGACAAGAGCAAGATATACAAAAGCAAATCAGTGCCTTGTATGGCCTATTAACATACCACGCATCTTTATCAGAGGGAGAACGAGACGGAATTATTCTTTCCAAACTTCGTGGAGATATTGATAAATTAAGGGATTTACGATCCATCTTAATATCGAACATCGAGGAAAGTAACCCTAGATACATGAAGGCAAAAAATACTATAAATTTAACGATCGAAGATTTACAAACTTATTTATCAAAGGATGAGGTAATTATTTCTTTTTATGTTGGTAGTAATTATTCCGTGGTATGGGCGCTTAATAATTCGTCAGATTTACATTTTCATAAAATTGATATAAAAGAAGAAGATTTAAAGTTCAACATTGAGAAAATTCGATACTCTTTAAACCCTGATGCCGCAGCATTAAGCGATATTCCAGAATTCCCTATAAATTTGACTTATAACGTTTATAGAAAATTTTTACATCCCCTAGAAATTATTTGGAAAGATAAAAAACATCTTCAACTAATTACCCATAAATCTCTTTCACATCTCCCACTTTCTTTGTTGACTACTAAACCACATAATTTAACGAATGAAACTTTACCTTATTTCGCGAAGTATCGTGATGTACCTTGGCTTGTTAAAAGCCATAGTATTACTGTTTTACCCTCGCTCGATTCAATCCCAATTTTGAGGAAAAAAAAGAAACTTAATACAAAAAGACTTCCATTTATTGGATTCGCGGATCCTATGTTTGAGAGACCCGATACGGATTCCAAGCAGTACAGTGAATTAATCCTTCAGGCGGAGTCAGATAAGAGCATTAAAAAGCGAGGTGCTACAGCTCGTAATCATAAAATTGTTGTACGTTCCAAGGCTGAAACTGGGGATTTAATGTCAGCTACATTGAAGGATTTACCCCAATTACCTGATACTCGAGAAGAGGTGCATAACATGGCGGTTGCAATGGGTGCTGATCTGTCAAAAGATGTGTTTTTTGGGAGTGACGCAACAGAAACACGTGTAAAAAATAGCAACCTAGAAATTTATAGGATTGTCGCGTTTGCGACGCATGGATTGGTTGCCGGAGATTTGGACGGGCTAAATCAACCCGCAATCGCTTTATCTTCACCAGAGATATCTGAAGAAGAGGAAGATGGTCTTCTCACAATGGGAGAAATAATGGGACTTCGATTGGAAGCAGACTGGGTTGTGCTTTCTGCATGCAATACAGGTTCCGGAAAAGACATTGAAGCAGAAGCTATTTCGGGCTTAGGAAGGGCCTTCTTATATTCTGGAGCTAAAGCCTTACTTGTGAGCAACTGGCCTGTTGAAACTACTTCAGCAAGAATTCTTACAACCGATATATTTGCGCGCCACGTTGCTTCCCCCTCACTAAGAAAGTCTGAAGCCTTACGTCAAGCAATGCTGGGACTGATCCATCACCCTGGCTATAAAATACCGAATACCGAACAAATTATATTTAAATATGCCCATCCATTATTTTGGGCTCCGTTTTCATTAGTGGGCCATGGCGGTGTTATTAGTGGGACGAAAAATTAAGCCAAAGCATTATTTCCAAGGATTATAAATCAAATGACTCATAACTTAGTTTCCATTTTAAGTCTTGCTGAATTTTATTAAATTTTTGGAAATAATAAGATTATGCCTTTTATATTTTCCATACTTCTAGCATTCGTCGTTTCTTATACATCCACAAAAGCAGCATCCCCTGTTGCTATAATCGAAGAAATAATATCCGAACAAAAACAGTATGGTCCGATGGACTTTTTGTTCGAGGGGATGGAAATAATGTTAAATTCTGGTGACATACTTATATTGGGCTACTTCAGCTCATGCCTTCAGGAGAAAATAACAGGCGGGAAAGTACGTGTAGGATTAGACAAAAGTTACGTCGATCATGGAAAAATAATAAGAAAGATAATTCCCTGTGAAGGGGGAACATTAAATCTTACAGAAGAACAATCAGGGAAAAGTGGTGTTTTGGTATTTCGTAAAACATCTAAAAAGAGTCGTTTAATAAAATCAACTACGATAAACCCAGCATTCTATGTTCCTCTTGCGGTTAATAAACCTTTTTCAATCCTTACGATTACACATCTACGCAGCAAACGAGATATACACAAAATAAAAGTTACACAGCCCGTTGTGGATTTAAAGAATTTGGGAATTGTTCTGCAAAACGACAGCAAATATCAGGCGTACTCAGGTAGAGGCTCTGTGACATTTTTAACACCAAAACGTAGTAACCAAAATCAACAAAATTCAATTTTATCACGAATTTTAATACTTAAAAAATAAAATGAATAACAAAAATATAATTTTTTCAATAACTTGCGTATTATTCATTACAATATTAGTGAATGTTTCATTTTTTGACAGGGTCAGGAATCTATCAAACGATATACTTCATGTACTTCGTAATCAAATCACACAACACATCGAATATGCGGATGAATCAAATGTCATTGTCCTAGCAATAGATGAAGAGACTTATCGAACGAAGCCGTTTTCACTCACACCCAAGGTTTTATGGAGTCGAGAAATAGCTCAAATCATCAATTCGATATTAATAAGCAATGCCAAGGTAATTGGATTTGATGTCATTTATCCCACATCAGTAAGTGAATACTTGCCAAAATTCGAAAAGTCTTTTTTACTGGCATTGCGCAAAGGCTCAAAAAAACAGAAAATAGTTTTAAGTAAAGTACAACACAGTGATAAAGCAATATTGCCACATATTTCCCAAAGATTTTCCGTACAAAGTTCTAAAAATATTCGTGCAGCCAATGTAATTGAAGACCTAGATGGGGTTATTCGGAGAATACCCTTATTTTTTAATGTACAATCTCAAGATAGTATACAAAAAGAAACGTCTTTAGCTTTAGAATTAGCGTCACGTTTCGATCAAACTTTATTAAATGCCGACGGTTCTGTGAGTGATACTTTTGGAAAAATATTTAAAACTGAATTGAGTGAAAATTCCTTATATATAAATTTCGATACTCGACGTGGTGCCATCCCAACATATTCGGTAGCCGACATATTCGCATGCGTGCAAGCGGGGAAAACAGATTTTCTTTCTCGCGTATTTAGAAATAAAATAGTTCTACTTGGAACTGTTTTGGATGTTGAAGACCAAAAACTCACTTCGGCCCGATTCATTGATGCCGCCTCCAAAGAGGCAGTAGGTGATAGATGTATGCTTCCTGCAAACAGTAAGTCCAAAACACTAAATGTCAGAGATACTGTACCTGGGGTCTATATACATGCTCATGCGATAAATAATATTTTAACGGGAAGTCCTTTATCGAGATTACAACCCGGTTTAGGATATCTTCTTCCCCTCCCAATTCTATTATTAACAATATTTATGGTATTTTTTCTAAATCCCATCTGGGCGGCTATAGGCTTAATGGTGTTGGCAATCATCTGGTCGGGTATTTCAGTGATTGCCTTTTCTCAAAATTTATTGATACCTTTTTTAATACCCATTTTAGGAAGTGTCTTCGTTTATATCTCTAGTTCTGGCTATAGGTTCGGTATTTCTGATCGGGATAAACGGTTTTTGAGGAAAACATTTGAGCTTTATCTCGCGCCTGCGGTGATTGATAAGCTTGTCGGTTCAGATAAGGCACCGGTTCTTGACGGAGAAAATCGTACAGTAACGGTCTTATTTTCTGATTTAGTGGGATTTACCTCAATTTCAGAAGGCTTGAGCCCCAAAGAACTTGTACATTTTATAAATGAATATTTATCTGAGATGACTGCCATTATCGAGGATCATGGTGGATTTGTGGACAAATTTATTGGTGACGCGATCGTGGCAGTATTTGGTGCACCGCACGATGATGCCGAGCATGCTGATAATGCTGTTCGTGCTGCGCTTTCAAGCCAGAGAAAGCTAGCCACTATGACAATACTTAAAGAAGAACGGGTGTTTAGTAGGATCGGTGTTAATACAGGAAATGTATACATCGGGAATATAGGTTCGCCGCGTCGGTTCAACTATACAGTCATGGGTGATGCGGTAAACCTCGCGCAACGGCTTGAGGCAACCAATAAAACTTATGGAACTTCTATTTTAATTAGTGATTCAACGCTAGAGTCTTGTCGAAAATATTTTATTGTCAAAGAAATAAATTCCGTCCGAGTCGTAGGGCGAAAAGAATTGGTGCGTGTTTATGAGCCATTGGGAATTACAGAAGACATAAGTGAAGTCACAAGGAGAAATCTTAATATTTATGCTGAAGCTCTAACTAACTTTCGGTCAGGTCAATTTCATTTAGCCGAACAGTTGTTCGCTGAACTTACAGTCAACGGTGATAAGCCATCAAAAGTTATGGCGGCATATTCGAGAGAACTTATTGACAATCCACCGACCGGAGTTTGGGATGGTGTAGTGGATGGGACAGATAAATAACTTTAGGAAACAATTTGTTGATTGTAATTTTAGCGATGGGTGATTTTGTTCATTTCCATAAAATTCAGCGTAAAAAAAAGAGACGTATACAAGAAGAGGATAGAAACATTTGGTTTGAGTAGAATCGATACCTTGGATGGCAGTCCCTTTTTTTAAAAAAGGAAGAATAAGCAAACAGGTGACCGTTCATTCATCTCCTGTCACAACCAAATTGAACCTATCTCTGAATCCCACACATTCCTATACGATATCGAGGGAAATTCATAGGTCGTGTGCGAGAGTACGTATGGGAATATCAGGGTTTTCCCGATATGCGTCATTCACGGCTTTACACAGTTCGTCGTAGGACATCGTCAGATCGAAGTTTCTCTGATTTTTGGATGTATGGGGTGTTCATCAAACCCTCGTCTAATGAACAAAATATGGGGATTTTGAAACGTAGGATTTTAGGGGTTTTCTGGGGGTCGATTGGGTCGTTTTCAGACTCCCTTTTTCGAACACCTGAAAATAGGTGTTATGCGACCTTGAGGACGTTAGACACGGTTCCGATACTTACATCGACCTCTGACGCAATCTGACGAATGGTCTTCTTCACAGTCCTGAGTATGAGAATTCTTGCGGTCATCGTCTCGTTGGTGACTTTTCTCCGTCCAAGGGTCTTACCCTCAGATTTTGCACGTTCCAGACCCGCAAGGGTTCTCTCTCGTATCATCTCTCGTTCCCACGATGAGAGGGTTCCGACGAACTGGAACATAAATTCACCCATATAGGTCGAGGTATCGAACCCCTGGCGGACTGAGCAGGTACCAATCTCTCTGTCCTTCATATCGGACATGAACAGAATCAGTTCCTTCATCGACCTTCCGATTCTGGAAATATCCCAACAGACTACGAAATCGAACCGTTTTCGATATGCGTCCTTGATGAGTGCGTTCAATGCGGGTCGTTTGTCCCGTGAAAGGGTTCCAGATAGACCCTCATCCGCATATTCCTTCACAACCTCCCATCCCATTTTGGAACAGTGGTTACGAAGTTCGAATAACTGATTGTTGATGGTTTGGTCGAGGTCGAGACACGGGTATAGATTGCGACTTTGCGTCCCATTTTCACCTCTTCGATTTTGGTGGAATTCAATATTTTAGTCTACCAAATCTAGGAGGATTTGTAGATTATAAGTCATTGTTTTATAGCAATAAAATTGATTGTTGGACGATACATTGCAAACTTACAACACCACTGACTCACCTTTATTTTCATCTTTTCCATATGGACAAAAAAAGACCCCTCAAACGGGAGTAAGAGGGGTCTTTGGGGTCGTAATGTCCGAGGTATGTCCGTGTTTTACGAAAATACACTTCCGCACAGGGTAATATCTGACTTATCAGACGAACATCAACTTCCCATCGTTCTCAGGGTTCTCAGTGTGGGTCTGGACGAACTCAGAGATTGCACGACGCATCAGGTCGGACTCGTTGATTTGGTAGGTGTCACAGATGGTGGACATCTCGTCTTTGAGGATTTCTGGAAATTTGAGACAGGTTTGGTGTTCTTATTTCTTCATAGTGAGTAATTCTCTGTAATCTATTTCTTGAATGAACGATTTCGCATCCCTGTTCCGTGCATTCGGGTTAGGTCTTCTGGAAGGGTGACATCCGACTCCCTAACCTTGTTGAGTGCATCAATCATATATTTATCTTTGGTTGCACTGACTGATTGGTGAAAGTCTCTGGAATCTGTCTCGACCCGACGAGACTCCATCTCTTTCTGTTGGTTTTGTTTGAGTTTTTGGTGTTCTTCCCTCCGTCGTGAGACATTGAGGGAGGCTAAGATTTCTTTGTCCATTTGGTTTATTTAGTCGTTTCGTATCCCACCAAGTCGGTGTTACGGTTTTTCTATGAGAAAACTGATCGTTCTCCTCGCACTGATATTCACAGTGACCTTCTCGTCCCCCAGTTTTGCGGAGTGGACGGAGGTGGAAAAGGATGTGAACGGAAACACCTTCTATGTGGATTTTGAGAGAATCCGAAAAGTTGATGGGTATATTTATTATTGGGATTTGAATGATTATGTGAAACCATTGGCTGGGAAGTATTTGTCGTCCAAAGCAAATTTCCAAGGTGACTGTAAATTATTTCGGTTTAAACCTTTGAGCTTTTCCTATCACAAACAACCAATGGGTGGGGGAACTGGTGACACTCCAACCATTCCAGAAAAACATAAAGGTTGGAATTATCCTACTCCTAACTCAATAGATGAAAACATCTTAAAAACCGTCTGTTATATTGCAAATTAGATAGTCTTTTCGGATTCACTGTTTCCCAATCTTTCCGAAAGAGAGATGGATTCATCCGTATTGTGCAGGATAGCCTGCAGCCGCCCCTCGCTTTCCGTCAACGCCTCCTCTGCCGGGCTGCGCTCGATAATCTCTGCCGAGAGTTGCTTCGTCCGTTCCTCGCCCCGCTGCTCCAGTCCATCGTGGGCCAGCCTCAACTGCTTTTCAGCATCCTGAACCATCATAAGATGCATCTTGGCGCGGCCAATCTCCCAATACAGCAAAATACATAATGAGGAGGCCCGCAAAAATTGTCAGACGTCAACGTCTATGGGTTGGATTGAGTTGATTTCATAAGGGAGGATTTCTGGTTCATCTTCGTGACCGAAGGGAGCGAAGATGAGACAGAACTCAATGAGGCGGAACGACCCTGCGGAGAGAACGGTACGGGATAT
>Ga0315339_1000732_pt1 | contig 36387 bp, 29 predicted proteins | sample ASW17metaG_FD_204514 | JGI IMG/M metagenome (GOLD analysis project Ga0315339, IMG submission 204514) | Ammonia-oxidizing marine archaeal communities from Pacific Ocean, United States - ASW #17 | ecosystem: Environmental > Aquatic > Marine > Oceanic | place: USA: California | collected 2016-12-05 | reverse complement strand
ACCACCGGCTTGTCGGTCTTTTGCTTAACGAAGGTGACATAAGGCTCCTGAAAGGCCTCGTCGCTAAAGCGCGAGGTCGCGGAATCTTCCGCCCAGTCGCTGATGTTGACGTCCCACAGGTCAGGTAGGTCGGAGAACATTTCGACCACGGCCTGGCCTTCTTCCTCCCAGCGAATGCCATCTTCTCCGCGCATCTCATCGACCGCGAGACGCAGAACCACTGCTGCCCTATCGCCAACCGCTTCCTTGGTGTCTTCCAGCAGTTCACCGATGATCCGTGCTCTGTTCTCGACGCTGCCGCCGTATTCGTCGGTACGATGATTGGTATGGGGCGACAGAAAAGATTGCGCCAGGGCGATATCGTGCGCCGCATAGACATAGACGAGGTCAAAGCCGATATCGACAGCGCGCTTGGATGCTTCAACTTGCCAGCGGCGATATTCGCGAATGTCGGCCTTATCCATTTGACGGCCCATGATCGGGTCCCAATTATAGTGCACCATGTTGTTTGATGGGCCGAGGGGATACTCTTTGGTCTTGCGGTTACTAAAGCCGACGCCGTTATGGACCAGTTCGACAGCGGCTAAGGCACCATACTCGTGCATGACGTCTACCCATTCGCGAAGTTGGTTGGAGTGATCGTCGTTCCAAAGGCGCCGTTCCCCGTAGGGGGCGGAATCTGAACTCGGATGGATTGAGCATTGTTCGGTCGAGATGACCGCCCAGCCACCTTCCGCCTTCATGCGCCGATGTTCAACGTCGCCGTGATGCTCTTTATCGCCCATGGCATTGCAATGGGGTACTTGATAGAAGCGATTTTTTGCGATTTTTGGACCGATTTTGATCGGCGTGAAAAGCACATCATAGCGGGGATCACGGGCCATTTTTATCTCCTTGGCGCGGCGCTCCAATGGTGGCACCACACAATAATCTGATCTTCTTATGTTACGTAATATATTAATTAACACCAAGCACGGACGCGCGCTTTGCCAGGGAGCGAGGCGCGCGTCGTTATTTAACTTGTCAGGCCTTGCGGTTAAGCAGCTTCTTCAGAGAGCTGCTCGGCATCAGGATCATGAATGTAGAAGACTTTATAAATCGTCTCTAAAATTTCCCAGGTCACTACTTCGCCCTTGCGGGCATAGAAAATATCGCCGGGGCCATATTCATGCAGTTTGCCGTTCTCGTCGATCGTCTTCAACTTGCCTTCCAGAATCGTACAAATCTCGTCACCAGGATAAGTGTTTTGGAATTTACCGGGTGTGCATTCCCAGACGCCTGCCATAGTGCGAAGGCCGAAGCCGCCAACATCAAAACGTCCTTTATGCTGCGGATCTCCTTCGAGCACATCAATGAATGGCAATTCTTTCATTGCAGGCCATGGCTCCATGCCTTCTTTTTTCTTAAGGTCCGTGTAATCAAGCATCGCTACATCTCCATTTTTAATTATTTAGTTACTTTTTAAAACCAAGCGTACCAGAAAGACTAAGCATACCTAGTGTTTTGCGCTTATAAATCCATTAATCAGCGTATTTTAAAATTTTGATAAGTATTACGCTACTGGCAATCTATTCCATAAGGCCGTACCATAGTGATGGTCGAGCAGAATGCCCGTTTGGCTCTCGCGTTAGCACAGAAAGGTTATGTGATGGAAACGGTAAAGATAGCTCTTGAAGGACCGGCAGCCGAACTGTGCAACAATGGCGAGGTCCAACAAACATATCTCGGTATTGCGAAAACCGAAAAATAGGGCGTGCTAATGGGCAGTCAAATTTTCTAGCCGGATTAGCTCTGGGCTGCGGACCAAATAGAGAAAAATCTTCAGGGAGCTGCGGCGTGTGACAAAATTATCTGATGAAACCCGCACCGTTATAGCCTCCTGTCCACATGACTGTCCCGATAGCTGTGCCATGCTGATTGATGTAAAGGACGACCGCATCACCAAGGTGCGCGGCAACCCCGATCATCCATTCACCCGGGGCGGCCTGTGCATAAAAATGAATAATTACGGCGATCGCGTGCACAGTCCGGACCGTGTGCTGTATCCGCTTAGACGAATCGGCGCTAAGGGCCTTGGCAAATTTGAACGCATCTCCTGGGCGGTGGCGCTTGCTGAAATTAAGCAGCGATGGGGAACAATCATTGATGAGGTCGGCCCGACCGGTATCTTGCCCTACAGCTATTTAGGTGCCATGGGGGTGCTCAATGGCTTGTTCGTTGGCGATGCCTTTTTTAATCGTCTGGGTTCCACAATTACCGAGCGCACTTTCTGTGGCTCAGGCGCGGCTACTGCTTATTATATGACGCTCGGCGATTCTTCAGGCCTCGACCCGGAGAGCTTCGCGCACGCTAAATATATCGTGATCTGGGCCTGTAACAGCATTAGTACCAATCTTCATCACTGGCCTTTCATTGCCGAAGCGCAACGTAATGGTGCGAAAGTGGTGGTGATTGATCCAGTTCGGACGCGCACAGCGAAAAAGGCTGATTGGCACCTTGCCATTCGCCCCGGCACCGATGGGGCGCTGGCGCTTGGTATGATGCATGTTATTATTGCTGAGGGGCTGGTGGATGATGATTATGTGGAGCGGCACACTGTTGGCTTTACTGATTTAAAAGCGCGTTCAGAAGAGTTCCCGCCAGAAAAGGTCGCAGATCTCACCGGCCTTAATCCTGACGATATTCGCCAACTCGCGCGCGAATTTTCTACATCGCAGCCGGCAGCCATCCGTATGGGAATTGCCATTGAGCGCAGTCCGGGGGGCGGGCAGGCGGCGCGTGCTCTCTGTAGCTTGCCGGCATTGGTTGGGGCCTGGCGCAAACCCGGTGGTGGAATCCTGTTCACGCCGGAGTTCGCTTTTCCCATCAAGTGGGATGATATAATCCGCCCCGACTGGGTGAGCCCTGGCACCCGTATCGTCAATCAGTGGAAATTGGGTGATGCCCTCACCGGTGATCTTGATCCACCGATAAAATCATTGATGGTTTTCAATGCTAATCCGGCAGTGGTGATTGCGGATCAGGACAAAGTTATGACCGGGCTGGCGCGTGAGGATCTGTTTACGGTGGTCAGTGAGCAATTTCTGACCGATACGGCTCGCTATGCGGACATTGTCCTGCCGGCGACCACTCAGGCAGAGCAGTTTGAACTGATGTATTCCTGGGGCCAGTTTTATTTGTCCATCAATGAGCCGGCAATTGAACCAATCGGAGAAGCCGTGCCGAACACTGAGCTTTTTCGGCGGCTCGCCGCAACGTTCGACTTTGATGACGCACAATTTCAAAAAAATGACGAAGATATGGCGCGTGAGGCAGTCGATTGGCAGGACCCGCGGGTGGCTGGCATTAGCTTTGATGCATTACGTAAAAAAGGTTTCGCTCGCCTTAAACTGGCAACGCCTGCAACATATACGCCCCACGCCGAAGGAAATTTTGGCACGCCGTCAGGTAAGTGCGAGTTCCGTTCCTCCTTGGCAGAGGAGGGGAATTTAGTCTTTTCGAGCTTTCGTCAGGGCTCGGAAGAGTTCCAGCCGGGCGATCCTCTGGATCCAGTACCCGACTTTATCCCGCCGCAGGAATCAGTAGCCAATTCACCCGAGTTGGCAAAGCACTACCCGCTCAATATTCTTTCTCCCAAGTCGCATGCCTTCATCAATTCAACCTTTGCCAACCTATCCAAACAAAAACGCCATGCTGGTGAGCAGATGTTGATGATCCATCCTGAGGATGCCGCTATGCGTAATATCGTGGATCGTGCCCCAGTGCGGGTGCATAACCAGAGGGGCGTTTTCGAGGGGGTGGCATCGGTGAGTAGCGACACGCGACAGGGCGTTGTCGTCGCGCCAATGGGCCATTGGCTGACGGATAGTCGATCTGGAAATACTGTAAATGTGGTGAACTCTACGCGCTATGCGGATATGGGGCGGGCTCCGACATTTTCAGATAATTTAGTTGAAGTGACTCTTTTAAAATAAAAGCTGTTTGTGGATAAGTTTAAATGGGCTGATGATTCGGATTACGTATCTGACATGCACGGCTATGCGTAAGTTCTTAGCAAAATTGGCACTAGCATAAATAGTAGATACTAATTCTTAGGCCTGAGGTCCTTGATGCGCTGGGCCTTTCCCATTGAGCGCTCGATGCTGCCAGCTTCGCTTATCCTTACTGTAACGCTTACCCCTGTATAAGTTTTGATGTTTATTGCCAGGTTATGCTGTGCGGAACTTTGAGCTGCCGATCCTATATTGGGGCGTGTTTCAACTACAATGGTGAGGTTGTCGAGTTGGCCCTTTTTGCTAAGTTCGCAAAAATAATGTGGTGAGAGACGTTGATCCTTAAGAATTTCAACTTCGATTTGCGAGGGAAACACATTGACGCCGCGAATAATCATCATGTCGTCGGTGCGCCCAGTGACTTTTTCCATCCGCCGCATGGAGCGCGCTGTGCCGGGCAAGAGGCGGGTTAAGTCTCTGGTACGGTAGCGGATGACTGGTAGCGCCTCTTTTATAAGCGAAGTAATCACCAATTCACCGCGCTCACCATCGGCTAATACCGCGCCACTCTCAGGGTCGATAATTTCGGGGTAAAAATGATCCTCCCAAAAATGCAGCCCATCCTTGCTTTCAACACATTCGCAACTCACGCCGGGCCCCATGATCTCAGAAAGGCCGTAAAGGTCGATGGCATGCATATCAAAGCGCTGCTCTATCTCTTCGCGCATCGCCTGGCTCCATGGCTCGGCGCCATGTAAGCCAACCTTGAGAGAGGTCGCGCGTGGGTCGATTCCCTGACGCTCGAATTCATCGGCAATGGTTAAGGTATATGACGGTGTTGCCAGGATGATATCGGGTTTAAAATCAGTGATCACTTGCACCTGGCGTTGGGTTGCGCCGCCCGACATGGGAATAACCGTACAGCCCAGGCGTTCGGCGCCATAATGCGCGCCAAGACCGCCGGTGAAGAGCCCATAACCATAGGCGACATGAGCGATTTCGCCTGATTTTCCGCCGGCAGCACGGATTGAGCGCGCCATCAGGTCAGACCAATTATCGATATCTTTTTGCGTGTAGCCGACGACTGTTGGGTTGCCGGTGGTACCGCTGGAGGCATGAATGCGCACGACTTGTTGGCGTGGCACTGCAAAGAGGTCGAACGGATAGCTTCGGCGAAGATCATCTTTAACTAGGAAAGGAAATTTAGCGAGGTCTGAAAGTGTACTCAGGTCATCCGGCACTATGCCAGCGGCATCAAACTTATCCTGATAGTGTGGGACATTGTCGTACGCATGGTGGAGCGACCATTTGAGCCGCTCTAGTTGCAAGGAAGATATTTCATCTCGGCTGGCAGTTTCAATAGCTTCCAGGCTGGTCTTATCTGGCGTCAGGTCCTGCATGCTCTGGCTCCTTATTTTTTATAGCCAAGCACGGTGGGGCCTCGCAATGAAATTCTCAAGCGGCTAAATGACATTGTTTTTGGTGTTTATCCTTTTGATCTAGTGTGCAGGCCTGTAGGCGGTAGAATACCCCGCATACTATTCGCTAGCGTAGATTTTCGGCTGGGTAGCGCTGGCGTTGCTGACCTCATATACTACGAATTCGCGGCGCTTCGTCCCACCCATTCCGGGTGATCCAAGGGGCATGCCGGGTAGTGTGATGCCTTTAATATCTGGGCGTTCTTTTAACATTTTATTGACTATTTCGACCGGTACATGACCGCTGATTACATAGTCGCCGATATAGGTGAGATGACACCCCTGAAAGTCTTTAGGTATTCCCACTTCGGTGCTCATAGCGGCGACCTTTGAGGTTGGCCTGACGTTAACCGTGAAGCCGTTCTTGCGAAGATAATTGCCATATTCTTCGCAGCAGCCGCAACTCGGTGCTTTATAGAGCGTCGCTTCTTCAGCGTGGGCAATATCTGGAATCGTTAGATAGGTAGTCGCACTGAATAGAATGACGGTGATGATAGAGAATATCACTTTTCGCATTTCTATTTTTCCTGTGTTTGTGGCCGCTGTAGAAATTTAATATATGAGATTAATTGTGCTCGGCAAGCAGCTTAAACAACAGTTCTAACACATAGCATGATCAAGGGCTTTGGTATCTATGCACAGATCGACCGTAACTGGGGTCCTCTGAATCAAGGCTACTCCGAGGAGGTTACGGGTGTGTTTCTCGATTGAAGCATGGGTTTACGCGACACAGTTAATTTAATGGTAGCGGTCAAGCGCCCCAAACGTCTTTCAACAGACGAAGCCAGTTTTCGCCAAGAATTTTCCGAATTTTTGCTTCTGACCAACCCTGTTTAAGCATTGCCTGGGTGAGGTTTGGATATTCGCCGATAGTCCGCATGCCAAGCGGATTGATGATCTCACCGAACGCAATAAGCTCGCGGCCATCTCCTTTGTCATGCACCAGCCAGTCAAAAAAGGCCTGGTCCTGATCTTGAGTGAAATCTGTCCCGAAGCCGACGCAATCCTCGCCAACTAAATTGATCACATAATCCATGGCTTCAACATAATCTACGACGGTAGAATCTGTGCCGCGACGGAGAAAGGCAGGGAACATGGTGACACCTATGAAACCGCCTCGATCGGCAATAACTTTTAGCTGTTCATCTGATTTATTGCGTTGATGTTCCTTCAGTCCCGAAGGCAGGCAGTGAGAATAGGCGACCGGTTTTTTGGAATGGCGAATGGCGTCGTCACTGGTTTTGGCGCCGACATGTGAAAGGTCGACTAGAATGCCAACTCGGTTCATCTCATCAACTACATCGTGACCGAAATCAGATAGCCCACTATCAACGCTTTCGTAACACCCCGAGCCAACAAAATTTTGGGTGTTGTAGGTGAGTTGCATAATATTAACACCGAGTTCTTTAAAGATAGATAGGTACTCGATGCGGTCTTCAATGCCGCTGGTATTTTGCCAGCCGAGAATTATACCGGTTTTGCCTTCCTGCTTGGCGCGGGTGATATCTGCGCTGGTCTTTACCTGCATGATAAGATCGTCATGTTCTCGGAACATGCGTTTCCAAGCAGCAATATTATCCATGGAGCCACGGATGCCTTCCCAGATAGAACACGTGCAGTTTGCCGCAGTTAATCCACCCTTACGCATGTCGGCGAAAATATTCCGACTCCAATTGGAAATTACCAATCCATCGATTACTAGGGCATGATTGTGTAAATCATTATTGGTCACGTTTATCTCCTGTAAATGCGCTCGTCCGGATCAATTCTTATTGTAGTGCTTATAAGCGGTTTGGGTTGCCGTTGAAAGTCAAACTGGACTTATCACGCACCTAATATTGATATGCTGATCAAGATGTATGAATGCGATTAAGTTCGACAGCTCCGAATTAGCGTCATAAAACTGACCCAGAGTGAAGAGCTAGATAAAGGTTAAATATGCCAAGTAATTCGGAAGCCGTGTTGAACACGCTACGTGCTGAAGCGCTGAATGTGCGCCGCAATATCTGGCGTGCCTTTCGGGCTGCAGGGTCTGGTCATGTTGGGGGCTCTTCTTCGGCCGCGGATTTATTGGCGGCGCTTTATTTTTACTTTCTCAAATTACGTCCAGAGCAGCCCGAGTGGCGCGGGCGGGATCGCTTTGTGTTATCCAAGGGGCATGCCAATGCGGCTCTTGCATCGGTATTGGCACAAGCTGGGTTTTTTCCCGAAAGCATGCTCGATAATTTTTACGGTTATGAATCCTTAATGGGTATGCATCCGGATATTAAGCTCGCAGGCGTCGAAATGAGTACTGGCGGATTAGGGCACGGGCTCTCCGTTGGCGTTGGCATGGCGCTCGGTGGGCGCATGCAAAAGCGCGATTTCAGAACTGTCGTCATGTTGGGTGATGGAGAGTTGCAGGAGGGCTCTAATTGGGAGGCGGGAATGGCAGCTGCTCATTTTCAGTTGTCGAGCCTGACAGCGATTGTGGATTTCAATAAAATTCAGCAAAGCAATCATGTCCAGGAGGTACTCGGCCTTGAGCCCCTGGCCTGCAAATGGCGCGCGTTCGGCTGGGCGGTGCGTGAAATAGATGGCCATGACATGGCGGAAATTATCGCCGCATTCGATGATTTGCCGTTTACGCAGGATCAGCCATCGCTTTTGATCGCCCATACGGTCAAGGGCAAGGGTGTACGCTTTACCGAAGATACTCACCTCTGGCATCAGAATGTGGTCGATGAAGAAACCTATCAAAAGGCTTTGAGTGAGTTGGGAGAGCCGTCATGAGTGTGATGCCAGAGGCAGTAATCCAGAAGGCCGCAAATCAAACCCGCCTTGGCTTTGGTCTTGCGCTGACCAGTATGGCCGCCAGCGATGAATCAATCATTGCCATTTCCGCCGATACGCTTGATCTGATTGGTCTGCGCGATTTTCTTAATTTATATCCCGAGCGTCTGGTTGATGTTGGCATTGCCGAGCAGAATGCCATGGGCATTGCCAGTGGCTTGGCGACCACCGGAATGCGCCCCTTCCTTTGTGGCTATGCGCCGTTTATTACCGCACGCTCCATGGAGCAATTACGGAATGATGTTGCCTACGCCAATCAACGGGTGGTCATCGGTGCAGCTGCAAGTGGTGTCTCGCTTGGCGTTTCCGGTGGCACTCACCATGCCTTAGAAGACCTTTCGCTGATGCGCGGGCTACCCAATATAACCGCCATCGTGCCGGCTGACGCGCATCAGGCGTGGCAGGCGACATGGGCAACGGCGGATATTGATGGGCCGGTTTATATTCGTCTCGGAGGGCGTGTCGTTGAGCCAGAAGTAACCGCGCGCGACGCCAATTTTCATATTGGCAAGGCGGATTGTCTGCATGAAGGCAATGATGTGGCGATTATCGCCTGTGGCTGTCTTGTTGTTGAGGCGATTTCCGCGGCAAATGTATTAAAAGGCCATGGAGTGAGCGCGCGCGTAATCAATATGCATACCGTCAAACCGCTCGATGAAGCAGCGGTATTGGCGGCGGCAGTGGAAACGAGAGGGATTGTAACCGCTGAAGAGCATCGCATGACTGGTGGTCTCGGCGGAGCTGTAGCCGAACTCTTGGCGCGTGAAAATCCAACTGCAATGCGCATGGTCGGCATGCCCGATGAATTCGCTATTGTAGGCCCAACTGATAAAGTTCGCGAAGGTTACGGCATGAGTAGTAACAATATTGTTGCAGCCTGCCTGGAACTGTCCGAGTAGATTTGTGATAGTAATTGAAAGTCTCTTCCCAAAAGGGGCATGGGCTTTCTTTGAACAGATCAGTGAATTTTAGGTGCTTTCATGTGGAGCATGCGATCTGAGGAAGCGACGCTAACATCTGTTATTTCATTATCACGGAATATTGAGAGCGGGACTTCCACCCCGGTAGAGCCGAGTGACCATGTCTTACGCAGCATCGCCGCGAGGTCGCTTACGGGTTCCCCGGCAACGGCAAGAATGATATCGCCTACCTCTATTTTAGCATTCTCTGCCGGGCCTCCTTCGGCCAGGCCAGCAACCACCAACTGCTCGTCTGCTTCGGCAATATAGGCGCCCAGCCAGGGATGTTGCGGCTGCTGGCTTTTGCCGAATTTTAATAAGTCGTCGATAATCGGCCCGAGTAGCTCGATTGGAATAATCATATTGCCATCGACCTGAGTGTCATATTCATCGACCTGCTGGATAAAGAGGGAGCCGATACCAATTAATTTTCCATCCTGGTCAATCAGCGCCGCTCCGCCCCAATTGGGATGAGGTGGTGTGGTGAAGATCGCTGCGTCGAGCAGATATTCCCAATAGCCGGCAAATTCACGCTTGGCCGCAATCCAGGCGCTGAGTGCATGATTTGGACCACCATGCCCAGCCAGGACAACGAGATCACCCGTTTCTGACTCGCTTGAATCTCCCAAGGGCATGGGCGGTGTAGTTATTTTAGTCAATGCCTGCACTAGGCCAAAACCGGTATTGTGGTCATAGGCAACAACATGGGCAGGAATAGCATCGCCGTTATTTGACAAAAGCCACACCGTTTCCGCCTCGGCAATTAAATAGCCGGCCGTAAGAACCAGACCGTCGGTACTGATAAGAACGCCATTGCCCATGCGTTCCGTACCCAAGACCTTGGCGGTGAATGCATCCTCCGGTACTTCCGAGCGCACTGCATAGATAGCTGAGTAGGCCGCCTTTAGGTCGAAGGAAAATTCATCCGCTTTCGGCTGATTGGCGAGTGGAATTTCCCATTCCACAGGTTCATCTGGCATGATTTACCGACATGTTTTTAATTCGTTCTGGGGCATTGTTGATGGTTTCTTGAAGTGGCTGAGCCGCCAGAGCAGTTGCGATGCGTTCGCTGGCAACCGTACCGTAGAGGGTTGACCGCTGCTCCGGTATTCTTTCTATATCGGTAATCAGGTCGAGCATGGCAGCAGGTGGCATTTCTTGACCCCACGTAGCACCGGCAGAGCGGGTGATGGTCTCGTTCATCAAGGTACCGCCCAAATCATTGGCGCCGGCACGTAAGCATGCTTTGGCACCATCCGGGCCCATTTTTACCCATGATGTTTGAATGTTGGTGATGTGCGGGTTTAGGGCAAGCCGCGCAACAGCATGCATCAGAATTGCTTCGCGGTAGGTCGGTCCTTTGCGTGCATTTCCTTTGAGGTAAATTGGCGCTTCCATATGGACGAAGGGCAGGGGGACAAATTCGGTAAACCCGCCGGTGCGAGCTTGTAATTTCCTCAGACGTAATAGGTGGCGCGCCCAATGTCGCGGCGCCTCCACATGACCGTACATGATTGTGCTCGTAGTTTTGATGCCTAGGCCATGGGCCGTTTCCATTACCTCAAGCCATTGCGCTGTGGTGATTTTATCAGCGCAAATGATGGCGCGGATCTCGTCGTCAAGAATTTCTGCCGCAGTGCCTGGCAAACTACCAAGGCCGGCATCTTTGAGTTGGCCAAGAAAATTTACCAGCGATATACCGAGGGTTTGCGCACCTTGCCAAACTTCGAGCGGGGAGAAGGCATGAATATGCATTTCAGGTGCCGCTTTTTTTACTGTGCGGCAGATGTCAAGATAGGTTTGGCCACTATAGTCAGGATGAATACCGCCCTGCATGCAAACTTCGGTGGCACCGCGTTGCCAGGCTTCAGTGACGCGTCGGGCGACTTCCTCATGCTTCAGGTCGTAAGGCCGGCCGCGCAGATTTTCACTCATCTTGCCTTTAGAGAAGGCGCAAAATTGGCAGCGAAAATAACAGATATTGGTATAGTTAATATTGCGATTGACGGCATAGCGAATGATCTCGCCGCTGGTCTTCGCGCGCGTTCTGTCGGCGGCTTTACACACGGCCTCAAACGCCGGGCCGCGCGCCTGAAACAGGCTGACGACTTCCGCTTCGCTTAAATCCTGCCCATCTTCGGCTTTGGCGATAATGTCGAGAAATTCCTGCCGGGGCACCGGTAGATTGATGTTATCCACAAATGGTAATTGCATGGCTGTGCCGGGTGACCATTCCTCGGTGCGGGCCAGCCCGTCGGCATCGGAAGCACGCAAGATGGACGTTTTTTGAGCTGGCTCTAGCCAGCGTTCGGGGGCGCATGTATATGCCGGGTAGAGCGCCAGGCGTTCGCTCAAGCGTTTGCCGCATTTGGCGGTGTCGTGGGCCAGTATTTCCAGATGCGGCCACGGTGCTTCCGGGTTGACGAAATCCGGCGTAACCGGCGAGACACCGCCCCAATCATTGATCCCGGCGCCAACAAGGGGCGCGAGGCCATTCGGGCTGAGATTGGGTGGGGCCTGAATATTCATCTCGGCACCGAAAATTAATCGCGCAACAGCGATGGTCCAGCGCAGCTCGTCTAGGTCTGGCTCTGGCGCATTGGCCATGCGTGTCCCCGGTTTGGCGCGAAAGTTTTGGATAATGACTTCCTGGATATGTTCGTAGCGCGCGTGCAATTTCTGAATCGCCAGCAGTGATTCAAGGCGCTCCAGGCGGGTCTCGCCGATACCAATTAAAATACCAGTGGTGAACGGCACGGCTAGCTCTCCTGCAATGCGCAAAGTCTCTAAGCGTGCTGCCGGTTGTTTGTCTGGTGAGCCGTGATGCGCCATGCCTTTTTCCAGCAGTCTCTCCGAGAGACACTCCAGCATCAGACCTTGCGATACTGAGACAGCGCGGAGCGCCAGCATATCTTCCCGTGTGAGAACGCCTGGATTGAGATGCGGCAGCAGTCTAGTTTCTGCCTGTACCAATGCAGCCATCTCTGCAAGATAGGAGAGCGTGGTGGCATGGCCAAGCTCTTCAAGTTCTTGACGAACGACCGAATAACGCAACTCCGGCTTGTCGCCCAATGTAAACAAAGCCTCCTTGCAGTTGGCTTTGGCGCCGGCGCGGGCGATAGTCAAAACTTCGTCCGCAGTCAGAAAGGCACGCTCGCCCTTTTTCGGAGGATGGGCGAAAGTGCAATAATGGCAAACATCGCGGCATAATTGGGTAAGCGGGATGAACACCTTGCGCGAATAGGTGATGAGATCGGGGTGCGCACTATCGCGTAAGGCGGCGGCCTGCTGCTCAAGTTCAGTTTGTGAAAGAGCGGTAAATTTTTGCAATAATTCTTCGGCGTTGCCGATGCCAGGAATAATTTTTGCCATGCCGTTCATGCTGATTTTTGCTCCTGTTGCAGGCGCGCGGCGATGCCGCTCTCTGCCAAATAGGTTTGGCTTAATGTCTCCGCCGGTTGGCCAATCAGCACCTTAAGATCGGCTGGGGAGTCGATATCTAGGCCGAGGCCGGGTAGGGGCACGACTGTCGGTTCAATATTAACCTGGCGTGCTGCTTCAAGGTGGGGGAAAAAGCTGTTGTCACCAAAGCGCAATGCAACGCTATTGGGTGGCGAGCAGACGATGCAGTTGGAGCCCTGCTGATCGCGTGCAGGGACAATGGTCATTGCCGGCGCTGGTAAATGTGCGGCTATCACCTGGGAGAATTCTACCGCAGTCGCCAGCGGCACATCACCCGGTACCTGCAGAATGCTTTTGACACCGCGAGCCATGAGCTCAACGATGCCACGGTGAACGGCAGATGTTTGGCCGTTATTTTCGGCCTCGGTGATGGTTTCTGCGCCGAATTTGGCTGCCAATTGCTTCACTTCGGTGTCTCGGGTGATTAAGGCGATGCCGTTTAGGTTCGGCGTATCTGCAAGGGCGAATAACACATCGGTCAGCATGGCGTGGTAAAGATCGTATCGCTCTTGTGGGTTTAGCGCAGCCGATAGGCGCTGCTTGGCACCCGTCAAGTTTTTGACCGGAATAATTGCCCACATCAGCGAGTAACCAGGCCTGTGCGCAACAGAATAGGTGTCTTATTTTTCAATTTCCATCAGCCTTGCTGGAGGTTAGGGGTCTTGCTGCGACGCTATGAAAAAGGCCGCATCCTGTCAAACCGACATTCCGTAGGAATCGCTTGCCTTTTCGGTCGTTCACGGGGCCATATGCAACCAACATAAGAAACGTGAATCGGAGTAAGGCTATGAAAATTACGGTTATTGGCGGCACCGGCCCGCAGGGCCAGGGTTTGGCGCAGCGATTTGCCCGGGCTGGAGTAGATGTGATACTTGGCTCGCGCGATGCGGCGCGCGCGGCGACCATTGCGGAGGATCTCGCCGGCCAGTTGGGTGATGCGCCGGGCACCATTTCTGGTATGGACAATCTCGCTGCCGTAGAGGCCGCAAATGAATTCGTTATTCTGGCCGTGCCTTATGGCGGCCATGACGCGACATTAAAAAGTATTAAGAGTGGCCTTGCCGGTAAAATTCTTGTCGATATTGTCGTTCCCCTGGCCGAGGGTAATCCAAAGAAAGCAGCGATGCCGCTGGAGGGCTCAGCGACCGAATCGGCGCAGGCCATGCTCGGTGATCATATTCCGGTAGTTGGCGCGCTGCATAATGTATCGGCCCATGTGCTGGCTGATCTTGAACAGGGTATAAATTGCGATATTCTGGTATGCGGCAATAATCTTGAAGCCAAGCAGAAGGTGATGGCGCTGATAGAGCAGCTTGGCGTGACCTGCTACAATTGCGGCCTCGCGGAAAGTGCGCGCTGCATCGAGGCGCTGACACCGATATTGATTAGACTTAACATGTCAAAAACAACACCGTTCCGCCATGGCGGCGTAAAAATCTGGGCTGAATAGGGAAGTATAATAATGGAATTTTCATTTACTATTCGTGGCGACATGGACAAAAGCCGCGTCGTTGCCGTTTGCCGCCAGGCAGAAGCTGCTGATTTTGATTGCGCCTGGTTCTTCGATACACATGTGCTGTGGCGTGATTTATATCCGCAGATGGCAGTGGCTATGGAGCATACCTCCAAGCTGCGCTTCGGCCCATGCGTGACCAATCCGCAGGTGCGCGAATGGTCGGTGGCAGCTAGCTTGTTTGGTGCGCTTGCGGTACAAAGCGATGGCCGGTTTGATCTCGGTGTTGGGCGCGGCGATAGCTCGGTGCGCGTGGTCGGGAAGCGACCGGCGACTGTCGCCCGTATGGAGCGCTTTTGCGAGACCATGAAAGGTCTCGTGCGCGGCGACTCTATTCTTTATGACAACCGCCCGGAACCTGTTCATTTCGACTGGACGGGCGGTTATGAGATGCCACTCTGGGTCGCCGGATATGGCCCGAAAGCGCTGGCCGCCGCTGGGCGTCAGGGCGATGGAGTGATTGTGCAATTGGCCGAGCCGTCGCTTTGTCAATGGATGGGTGAGACGGCAAAGACTGGCGGTGAGGCCGCCGGACGCGACATGAGAAATTATCGCGTTATGGCCTGCGCACCGGTATGGGTCGGTGATAAGGAAAGAGGCTTAGCTCAGACCAAATGGTTCCCGGCTCTGGTTGGTAATCACATCGCCGATATCTTGAAATGGTATGGCTCGGACACGCGTGAAGTGCCCGAAGCATTGACCGCTTATGTGCAGAGCCGCGAAGGCAGCGGTGCTGATGAAGGCTACGACTACAAGCAGCATACACAGAAGGACGATGAAAACTCATATTATGTTACTGACGAGACGACGGAGGCTTTCTGTCTGGTCGGCCCAGCGGAGGCGCATGTGGAAAAGCTCCGCCAGCTTGAGGCTGCTGGTGTAACGCAGTTTAATATCTATCTCTGCAGCGGTGAGGAAGAACGCCAGATCGCGGAATATGGCGAACACGTCATTCCGCATTTCCGCTAAAAAGTAAATGTCGACAGGAGAAAATTAATGGAATTCGGAATAGCTTTTAAAGGCGACCTTAGTCACAAACGCATGATTGCCTTATCTCGTCAGGTTGAGGCCGGTGGCTTCGATTACATCTGGTTTTTTGATTCTCATATTATTTGGTCCGATGCCTATACTCAAATAGCAGCCAGCATGGAGCACACTGAAACCGTGCGTTATGGCCCGTTGGTGACCAATCCGAAAGTACGTGATTGGTCGGTGGCAGCGAGCATCTTCGCAACTCTCAATCGTATGAGTGGCGGGCGTATGGATATGGCGGTCGGGCGCGGTGATAGCTCCATGCGGGTGATGGGCAAGAAGCCGTCAACCCTCGCCAATATGGTCGAATTTGTCGATGCCATGAAAACAATGGTGCGCGGTGAGAGCTTCACTTATGACGATTGCCCTAGCCCGGTCTTCATGGACTGGACCGATGAAAGCGAGCTACCGGTATGGATCGCCGCTTATGGCCCGAAAGCACTTAAAGTGGCTGGCGAGCATGGCGATGGCCTGATCATCCAACTCGCAGATCCCGGCCTGTGCCAATGGTTCATCGAGCAAGCCAAGGCGGGCGGCGAGGCATCGGGGCGGGATATGTCTAATTTTCGAGCTCTGGCCTGCTCACCAGTGTGGATCGGTGATGTGGAAACTGGCGTGAAACAGACAAGTTGGTTCCCTGCTGTGGTCGGTAATCATGTTGCCGATATTGTTGAAAAATATGGCAGCGATACAGATCTCGTTCCCGACAGCCTAACCAGATTTATTGAAACGCGGCAGGGCAAGGGTGCGGCTGAGGGCTATGATTATCGCAAACATGCGGTCAAGGATTCCGACAATCTCTATTATGTGAACAATGCCGTGACCGAATCATTTTGCCTGGTTGGTCCGGCGGAAGCGCATGTCGAAAAATTGAAAAAACTGGAAGCCGCAGGAGTGACGCAATTCACTATCTATCTGACGCAAGGCGATGAGGAACGTCTGGTGGCTGAATATGTTGATAACGTCATCCCCCACTTTAGATAATGTAGGTAGTAGTAGTACATTTTAAATTAGGAAGAGAAGCACTATGGAATTCGGTATTGCGTTTAAAGGCGACATAGATACCCAGCGCACCATCGCCATTGCTCGACAGGTAGAAGCGGCGGGTTTTGAATACGCTTGGTTCTTTGATTCCCATATTTTATGGTCTGACCCTTACCCGATCATTGCGCTTTGCATGGAACATACTGAGCGCCTCCGTTTTGGGCCATTGGTAACCAACCCGAAGGTGCGCGAATGGTCGGTTGCTGCGAGCCTGTTCGCAACAATGTCCAAAATTAGCAACGGACGTTTTGATATGGCCGTCGGGCGCGGAGATAGCTCCATGCGTGTAATGGGCAAGAAGCCCGGTACCATCGCCTACACAACCGAATTTTGTGAGGCCGTGCGCGCTATGGTCGGCGGCGAATCGTACGAATATGACGAATGCCCGGCACCGGTGTTTATGGATTGGGTAGACAAGCATGTGATGCCTGTCTGGATTGCCGCCTATGGGCCAAAGGCGCTCAAGATGGCAGGCGAGACTGGTGATGGCCTAGTTGTGCAGCTTGCAGATCCAGGTTTATGCCGCTGGTTCTCGAAACAGGCGATTGAAGCTGGCCAGGCTGCGGGCCGAGACATGAAAAATTATAGGGTTTTGGCTTGCGCACCTGTTTGGGTAGGCGATATGGAAACCGGTGTTCAGCAGACCAAATGGTTCCCAGCGCTTGTCGGCAATCATGTTGCTGATATTGTCGAGAAATATGGTTCGGAATCAGATTTGGTACCCGAGAGTCTGACTAATTATATCGATAGTCGGCGCGCTGGTGGTGCTGGCGGGGATGCCTACAATTACCGTCAGCATGCAGATAAGGATTCAGACAATACCTATTATATCACGCCGGAAATAACTGAATCATTCGGCATCATTGGGCCGATCGAGAAACATGTGGAAAAGATAAAGGAATTGGAAGCCGCCGGAGTTACACAATTTACTATTTATCTCACTAACGGCTCGGAAGAAAAGATTGTTGCGGAATATGGTGAGCATGTTATTCCGCACTTCCGTTAGGATCTGGTAATAAAATGTACCTATTTCAACGACGTCCCGGTTTTATTTTCGCGCTACATGGCGGTAATAAAAATTATCGATTATGCTAAAAATGCCATACAAAGTTTACGCTAATTAGCTGGATGCGCCTTTAAAAAATTGGTAACTTTACTAATTTCTGGGACGCTTGAGTGATGCTTTGTATTGTGTCCAACGCATACTGCTTGCGTACTGTGGTGTATTGCATATTCGATAGAGATTCTTGAGTTTCGATGCCTTTCTCTTCGATAATTAAAGTAATAATGGTGATGACTTCGTTGATTTGTCATATGTTGACGTCGATCTCTTCTATTACGTTAACAGGCTGGGCCCTTGCGGATTGAATGATGCCAATTTTATTGTCTAGGCTCTTCCACTCTCTCTGACATCATTGGCTAAACAGTGCAGTTACGTGGCAACACCTTTGGTCAGCATGGGCTTGGTTTAGAGACCCTTGACATCTTGAATGGTGTGGCACTTCAATAAAAATGTGATCGCTTCTAAGCATAATATTGCTTACACATTGCCCATTAGTCATAAAGCAGAAGTAAGCACTCTGTTTTTCAGAAGTGCAGCGCTTCGTTTGAAGGGTGAGGCTCCTATAGGATCTCAGCGCATCGAAGTTGCAAATTCGAATGTTTCCTTGGCCAGATGAACGCGATCATCCAAAGATTTCATAACCGATGGGGTCATATGGCAGTTAATTCCTTCAGCGCGGACGGCACTCTCCAATTTTGCATCAGCCGGATCTAGAATAAAACCGTCAATAAAATCGGTAAAGTGACGGGCTACGGTTACAGCACTTACCTCAGCACCCAGTTCCTGCATCATTTTAGCCGTTGGTCCTTTGAGTGACTGTCCGCCAACAATTGGCGATACGGCGACAATTGGCGCTGGGCAACGCTTGAGCGCCTGTGTCAATTCAGGCATAGAGAGCATTGGATCGATGCTGATATAGGGATTGGAAGGACAAATAATAACAGCGGAGAGGGATGGAGATGCTAGCGTGTCGAGAATTTCTGGATTTACCCGGGCGCTCTCAGCGCCTTCATAAATAAATCCGCTCACTTCGGGCGCACATTGATCGCGCACAAAATAATGTTGTAGCGGTAAGGGGCCTGCCGCTGTTTGCACGATGGTACGCACACGGTCATCACTTGCCGGCAGGATACGAGCAGCAATTCCTAATTTTTGACTTACATCGGCAGTGATTTGGCTCAGGCTCTCTCCCAAGCGCAGGCGATGGCTGCGCGCCACATGTAGGGCCAGATCGCCGTCGCCCAGATGAAACCAAGTTTCGCCGCCGAGTTCTTTAAGGGCGTGCATAAAGGTCGGCGTATCGCCAGCTCGTCCCCAACCCAATTGCTGATTGCTGACGCCAGACAATGTATAAGTCAAAGTGTCTATATCTGGGCAGATGGTGAGGCCGAGATGCTCAAAATCATCACCGATATTTGCTGCGATGGTGAGTTCTGTCGGCTCGAGACAATGCGCCAAGCCAAGTGCCAGTTTAGCGCCGCCGACGCCGCCAGAGAGAGCTAGGCATGTTGTTTTGCGACTCACCGGAATAGATCCTCTTCCTTATCGCGTACCAGGGTGGAGCCATCGCCTTGCATGCCGGAGCTATCAACGCCGCGTATCAATACCACTGGCAAGCCTTCATTGCCTTGGCCTTGTAGGATCGATGCGGCGGCAGCAAGCTCGTCTCCCATACCGACAATGGAGACCGCCAAGGGCCTGCCGAAGAGATCCTCCTGGCCGCGTAAATCAAGTACAGATTCGAGACCAGCAGCGCCGAGGGCAATTCCCACTGTGCCAACGCGCCAGGCGCGACCAACGCTATCGCTGATGACAATTGCCACATTTTTACCGAAGCGCTTACCCATGTTGGCACGAAGAGTGTTACAGCTACCATCCGGGTCTAGCGGCAGCAGAAGGACGGTTTGGCCATCATTCTGTTGCGCAACGTTTGAGCTGTCGATGCCGGCATTGGCGAGTACATAGCCAAGCCTGTGGGCGACGATTAATACACCAGGTCGGTAGCGTAATACTTCACGTGATTCAGACAGGATGAGCTCGACCATACGAGGGTCTTTATCAGTTTTTTCGCCCAATTCAATAGCCCGTGCCGATGGTTTCACATCAGCTAGGTCAGCATAACGGCCTTCACTTTTTGAGATAATTTTCTGTGCAATAACTAGAACATCTCCGTCCTGTAGTTCCTCGCCGGCGCGCTCAAGGCCAGCGGCTATCAGATCAGTGAGATTGTCGCCGGGGTGAACCAAGGGAATATCAGGCAGGGCTACAAGTTCGAGACGGTTCGGCATAGATATGATTTCCAAGTGGCGGGGTGAAGGGCTATGCGGTGCGGCGGCTATGCGTGGGGCGTAAGATCTCCCCAACTCGTGACCTTGGCAATCTGAATAGCGATCACCGGCAGAGATTCCAACTCCATTTTGCGGAGTTGGCGGTATTTCTGGCATAGAATTTCTTGCGCGACATCATGAGAGCTGCCGTTATATAGAATAATTGCCTCTCCACGTAGCATGAGCCACCCAAGCTTGGACCAATCCGAATCATCGTAATGATCTACCGTTAGAGCTACGGATAGATTTTCGGCAATATTGCGCAAGCGTTTGAGCTCGTTATTACGTTTTGGCTTTTGATCAATGGTGATGAATATTTCCATGCCCACGCGGATAAAACAAACCGGCACCACATGCGGTTCGCCGCTCTTATCCGCGGTTGCTAAATGGGCTATGCGGCTTCTGTCCAAAAACGCCGATTCCTGCACGGTTAGGCGGTTGCTCTTGGTTGCACGCTTGTCTTTTTTTGCCTTGTCACCTTCCAGGGTCATTCTATGCTTCCGTTTCTATTTCCTTGAAGCAGCAAATAGCATCAAGGCGTGTTTCCAGAGTAGTAAAGTTGGCGCCCATTGTATTAAATGAAATGTGTCTGGCGTTATATCGCTTATATGCAGCTAGCTCGCTCACCCACTCATCAGGCGTCTTTTCGCCTATGAATATGACGCTTTTGATGCCCATATCAGCCGGGTCTCTCCCAGTTTCGGCAATATAGTCATGAAGTTTATCGGGCTTGGCCTTACCCTTATCTTCCAACGAAAAAATAGGGAAGCAACCACGACTGATAAGTGCTACCCAGCGCATGACGGCGTCGGCATGGCCATCAAGCTAAATGGGAATAGGGCGCTGCGGCGGTAGGAAATGCAAGCCGGCATCTCTGATTTTGTTCCACCTTCCCTCATAGGTGATGAGTTCGTTGAACCAGAGGGCACGCATGACCTCAATTTGTTCCTTGGAACGTTTGCCACGACCTTTGAAGTTTATACCAATCGGTTCATATTTCACGTGATCCCAGCTAATATCGATTGCGGCGGCCTACTTGGAGTCCAAAGCAGTTTGCCGTTACAGTAGAAATCGGTTTTCTCCGCCACTGCCATCAAAAAAACCATAGAGCACGAACAGCTCATGGAACATATCAGTATGCTTATAGCGGCCTTTGAGGTCGTAATTGGCAGTATTGCCGCCCAGCTCATGGTTAAAGCTAAGGATATGCTCAAGGCTAATTCCTTCGATCTCCTGGCTATAATCCTTGATGATAGTGGAGCCTGAGTCGATTTCTGTTTGTGGAAATACGGCTCCATCAAGCATGGCTGACTCTTCTTAATTGCCTGTGAGCAGCTATTTCGTTGCCGATAGTTGTAGCACGCACGCGGAGTGGCAGCAGTAATCTGTCGTGCATTTTTTTAGCGTAAATGTTTACAAGGGAGGGGTCCCAAGGCACTCTGTAGCGAAGCTTACGGCTTCGTTTGGTACGATTCAATCAGATAGAAGAAATAATAAGGAATGGAGATAAACATGGCTAAAGACGAGTCTTGGCGAGGCAAAGTTGGCGGCATGGACGATCAGGAAGTTATTGACTTCCTGGCCGGCAATACGGTTTGCCGCATGGGTTGCTTAGATGGTGACGGCTGGCCTTATGTTGTGCCGATTTGGTACGAATATAGTGATGAAGGCTTCTATCTTGTACCGCGCGAGCGTTCGATTTGGGCCAAATATATACAGAAAGACCCTCGCGTTTCGCTTTGTATTGATGTGCCCGACGGCCTGCGCAAGGTGATGGTCAAAGGCATTGGCGAGATTATTGAAGAAGCTAATGTGGGTGGTAAATGGGTGGATATCGCCACTAGAATGTCGGTACGTTATCTTGGCGTAAACGGACCAGACTATTTAGCACCGACACTCCCTGAGCCAAGGTGGTTGATATTTGTAAAGCCTGAGAAAATGCTTACTTGGCAAGGTGTGGATTGGGCAAAAAGGTACAAAACCACCAATTGGGGATAATTAGCAATTCAGTATCCTGTTCGTAAAATGCACTAATAATGTAGGAAACAGCACAGTTATTCCCTATATATATGGGGTAAAAATTAAATAATTACTAAGTAATATGACTGCGAAATCCTAAATATTAGCATTACCGTATTACGGCTTAGCGTGGCTGTGTTCTGGGCAAAGCTGCATGATGGAGAAATTATGTATGCCATTCATGTGGTGCTCAGTGTATTCTGTTGTTCTGAACAGGAATTATTAGCTCGCAATTATTTCGATATCTGATGATGAAATAATGAGGGAATTTTTATTTTGGTTGTGAGGCTCCGGTTTAAAAATAAAGAAATATTATTAATTTTTATTAAATCTTATCGTTGAGTCTCTCGAATCCGGCTTCCAAGTCGGCGATTAAATCGTCCGCATGCTCAAGTCCTGCGTGAAACCTGATGCACGGATAAGATGGGTCCCAGTCACTTATTTCCCGTAGCTTGTGGGGGTAGGTCGGGATCGCCAGGCTCTCAAACCCGCCCCATGAATAGCCGAGGCCGAACAGCTCAAAGCCATCGAGCATCGCTGCTACGGCCTTGTCAGACACAGGGTTCAACACGATGCCAAACAGGCCGGATGCGCCGCTAAAATCGCGCTTCCAGATATCATATCCTGGGTCACCGGGTAGCGCCGGGTGGAGAACGCGTGAGACTTCCGGGCGCGCGGCTAACCAGGCTGCCATTTTCAGGCCGGTCTCCCCCTGTTGCGCAAGACGTACAGCGAGTGTACGCATGCCGCGCAGCGCTAGATAGCAATCATCTGGACCTGCGCTAGCGCCGAGATCCTCAAACGCCCGCTTAATTGGTTCAAAGCATTTTTTATTGACCGTAACCATGCCCATCATAGCGTCGGAATGGCCGACGATATATTTGGTTGCCGCTTGGACCGAGACATCAACGCCGAGAGCAAAGGGATTACAGAGCAGTGGCGAGGCCCAGGTGTTGTCGGTCACCACGATGGCATCCTCTGCGTGTGCTACTTTAGCAATTGCCGGTAAATCCTGCATTTCAAAGGTAAGGGAGCCAGGGGATTCGGTAAAGATAATGCGTGTGTTGGGCTGCATCAAATTGACAATGTCGGCGCCTATGCCGGGGTCGTAGAAGGTATGGGAGATACCGAGCCGGGTTAGCAGCCCGGTTGCTAGATCACGGCTTGGGCCATAGGCGCTATCGACCATCAACATATGATCCCCGGTTTCCAGGAAAGCCAGCAGGGAAGCAAGAATGGCTGATTTTCCAGAGCCGAATGCAAAGCTGCGCCAGCCACCTTCAACCTTTGCAACCGTCTCTTGTAAGGCAAAAGTGGTTGGCGTGCCATGGCGGCCATAAAATACCTCACCATATTCGCGTTTTCCTGCCTTTTTAAGCGCCGCAACAGTCGGATACAGGATCGTCGATGCGTGATATACAGGGACGTTTACAACGCCGCTATGCCCTTCGGCATCGCGACCCAGAGTGGCTAAAAGAGTTTCGGCCTTCAGTTTGTTATAGTTAGTCTTTGTCATAATTTTTTCTCTCCGCCTGGGGGTTCATTGCGGGCCGGTTTTAGCAGAATGATGGGGAATGAGACAGCTCTATGAAGTTGCGGTGGAGAATTATGCGGATGCGAATAGGGTTCGCCTGTTTAGCCATTGGGATTGGAATATTTGCACAATTCCTGATGTCAGTCACCGCGCCGGCTGGCGATTATGAAGAATCCAGCCTCGAGCTCTATCGCGGCATATATATAATCACCGTGCCGGTAGCGGTGGATTTTAAGCCCGATATTCCCGTGATGGATTCTGGCCGGGCGCTGGAAACTATTCGCAATGCAATTGACCTACTCTATGAAAATTCACCGTATAGCGCCAATAAGTTGGATGAATTGAAGGCGCACGGAGATGCTGTCATCATTTATGATCCGGGTTTTCCAAAATGGTCGCGCGGCGATATCACGCTTGCGGGCTTCTTGCCTGACTTTTTTGAACCATTGCCGGGCGCGCCAGGTGACACAGTATTTGTCGCTATACTGGGGCGCTACATCATTCAACATTCTGCGATCGAAATAGCTGCTGAAGGGATTGTCCATGAACTGGTTGGGCATGGTATGCAGCATTTACATGGCCGGCTAAAGACGATGAGCGGCCTCAATCTGGAGTGCGAAGCGTCGCTTTATGAATTACAGGCTTTTCAGGATTTAGGAGCTGATAAATTCACCGATCATATGATCCGGTTCAGGCGTGAACTTGAGGAGCGCAACTGTGATGATTTCAAACGCTTTATGCGCAAGCGCAAAAAATGGCTGATGCCCTTGTGGGATGAGCTAAATGTTGATGTGCAACAAGTTCTTCTAATTTTTGAAGAGTACGCTGCACAACTGCCCAAATAGAGCATCTTATTCCCAAAATATCCGAGGCGATCTTTGGTTGGCGGTAACGACCACACAGAAGCGTTGGTGATGTTTCTGCCCTTTGGGCCTGCACGGTCATTTTCCATTCGGCATGCCGGTGCGTCAGGCAGCGCAGAGACTTGGCGTTTATATTTATTTCTGCGGTGCACGGGCGCTTCTAGGTCAAGGCTATGGAATATTAGTCGCGGAGCACAAATATGATGTCATGATGTGGGCTCGATCTACATCAGGCATCGGGCTCTTATGATACGCTCTGAATTACCGCTTCAAACCTGTTTAAGTCTTCAAGCGGGATGTGGCAGGAGATACTGTGTTCCTCTGACAGTCGTTGCACTGGCGGCGCGTCACGTTCACAAATAGTGCCCAGTTTTCTTGGACAGCGGGTGTGAAAAGGGCATCCTTCCGGCGTTTCAAGAACACTTGGCGGTGCTCCTTCTAAGACTATGTGGCGCTTTTTGATGTTGGGGTCCGCGATGGGAATGGCCGAAAGAAGTGCCTCCGTATAGGGGTGATAGGGCGGTGAGAAAATTTCACTGGTAGTGCCAGATTCCATGATTTTCCCGAGATACATGACGATTACGCGATCCGCTAGATAACGCACGACGCTGAGATCATGGCTGATGAATAACAACGTTGTGCCTTGCTTGCGTTGGATATCCATCAGCAGTTCAGCCACTGCTGCCTGTACGGAAACGTCGAGTGCCGAGATCGGTTCATCTGCGACGACCATAGCCGGGTTGCCAGCGAAGGCGCGGGCGATGCCAACGCGCTGTTTTTGCCCGCCCGAGAGTTGACGCGGCCGGCGGCTGGCGAATTCGCGCGGCAATTTGACCAAATCAAGCAGCTGATTTACCCGTTCTTCTATCTTGACGGGTTCTGTTTCAACGCCGAACTTGCGGATCACACGGGCGATGTGGCCGCCAACCGAAATACTGGGGTTGAGCGTATCATCGGGATTCTGAAAAATCATTTGCAGAGAGCTAAGTTGGCGGGCCGTTCTCTTTTGCACAGACTTGCGGGCAATTTCGTCGCCGTTAAAATAAATATTGCCGTTCGTAGCGGTTTCCAAACCCATCAGCACCTTAGCGAAAGTTGATTTGCCGCAACCTGATTCACCGACAATGGCAACAGTCTCCTGGCGGCGTGCCGAGAAGGTTAGGGTTTCATTAGCTTTCACATAGCGCACGCCCTTGCCGGAAATAACGGCACCGATCGAGCGATCATGCACGGGGTAATATTTTTGTATATTATCGACATGCAAAACTTTCTTGCCGACTGGTGCCGGTGGCGCTGTTTGGGCTGCACTTTCTTTCTTGCTCCAACGTATATCCTGCCAACGCATACAGCGTCCAAGGTGATCACCATCTATCGGCTCCAGAGGAATATTGTCGCGATTGCACAGACCAGGTTGATAATGGTCGCAGCGCGGGCCAAAATTGCAACCTTTAGGGCGCTCATGCGTTAGCGGCAATTGCCCGCGTATAGGCACAAGCGGACGCGTGGTCTTGTTGGCGCCAGGCAGGGGAATGCAATCGAACAGGCTATGAGTGTAAGGATGGCGCGGCGCATTAAAAACTTCGGTAATACTGCCTTGCTCAATTACTTCACCGGAATACATCACACAGACCCGGTCGCAGACTTTAAGAATAAGACCGAGATTGTGTGAAATATAGAGTAGTGCCGTGCCATATTTCTTGCTGAGCTCGGCAATCAATGAAACGATTCCGGCCTCCACCGTCACGTCAAGCGCGGTGGTGGGCTCATCCAGCAAGAGGAGGGAAGGGTTGGAAAGCAGTGCCATGGCGATCACAATTCGCTGCTGCTGGCCACCGGAAAGCTGATGTGGGTATTTGCTTAACATCAGTTCGGCATCGGGCAGGCGGACGTCTTCGAGGATTTCGATAGCACGGCGACGGGCTTCAGTAGCTGAGATGCCCTCGTGGTACATCGGCACTTCGATTAACTGTGTCTCAATCGTAAGGCTCGGATTGAGCGCAGCCATTGGCTCTTGATAAACTATGGCAATTTCGGCGCCGCGTAGCTTGCGTAGCTTCTGCCTCGAAAGAGCTGCCATATCGCGGCCTTTGTAATGGACCGTTCCGCCAACGATATCGCCGTTGTTACCCATATAGCGCATGATGCCCATGGCTACCGTAGATTTTCCGCAGCCGGATTCGCCCACAAGCCCAACGCACTCGCCGGCTTTCATGCTGAGTGAAAAGTCGATTACCGCTGGGACTTCACCGGCTCGGGTAAAGTAGGAGAGGCACAAATTCTTAATTTCAAGTAGTGGGGCGTCGGTTTTCATACCTAATCCCTCAGTGAGATTTCGCGCAGGCCATCGGCCAGCAGATTGAAGCCGAGAATAAGCGACGATATGGCAATACAGGGAATTACCGTCATATGCGGAAAGGCCAAGGCCATAGACCGGGTTTCATTGATCATGCCGCCCCAGTCCGGGTCTGGCGGCGGTAAGCCGAGGCCAAGAAATCCCAATACGCCGATGGTGATAATCACATAGCCAAGACGTAAACAGGCATCGACGATGAGCGGCCCACGCGCATTCGGTAGAATTTCTACCAGCATGATATACCATGCATTCTCGCCGCGGGTTTGTGCCGCAGCTACATAATCGCGGTTGCGTAAATCCAATACCAGGCCGCGCACGATACGCATAATTCCCGGCGCACTTGCAAAGGTAACCGCGATAATAATATTGATGCCGGACGAACCAAGGGTAGCTATGATCAAGATGTAGAGTACGAGAACTGGAAAAGATAAAATAATATCGCTGATGCGCGAGAGGATATCATCCGCCCAGCCACGTAAATATCCAGCAGCAAGGCCCATCGTGATACCGACAACATAAGCGGTGAGTGTCGCCGCTGGCGCGTACAGTAGCACAGTGCGCGAACCCCAAATAATTCGGGATAATATATCGCGTCCAATCATGTCCGTGCCGAGTAGAAAAAATTCACCATTTGGCCCGGTCACACCCGGCAAGGCGAAGGGGTGTATAGTTGCGTTGGGCGGATGCGGCGCAATAATCGGTGCAAAGATAGCTATAACAACCCAGAACAATATGAGAGCTGCACCGATCATACCGAAAATGCTTTCGCGCAAGAGAGCAATAGACTTCAGCGCGCGCAAAAATACGGCATTGTAACCGCGTGCCGCCAAGTAATTTTTATCCGTCATGCCTGCCTCAACCAAATCTGATGCGCGGGTTAAGAAAGGTGTAGCCAATATCGGCGATCGTCTGGGTCGCGACCGCGACGAAGACGGCCACCATGGCGCAGGCCTCGATCAAGTAAATATCTTGATTGAGAGATGCCTCAAGTAGTAGAGCCCCAAAGCCCTTATAGGCGAAGAAAAATTCGACAACGATGACACCGGACAGCAACCAGTTTATTTGCAGCATGATCACGGTGAAAGGGGCAATGAGAGCGTTGCGCATAGCGTGGCGTATAACGACGCGGTGGTAGGGCAGGCCCTTCAGGATCGCGGTGCGAATATATTGGGTGGTCATGACCTCAGCCATAGAGGCGCGCGTCATACGCGTGACATAACCGAAATCGTAAATCACCAATACCAGTGCTGGCAGAATGATCTGCAAGATATCGAAACCGTCGCTCATGGTGCTGGTGCCGGGCAGAAGGTTCAGCCAGAATACCAAAACGGCAGAGATGAATACTGCGCTGGCGAATTCCGGGATTGATGTGGTGATGATGCTAATAAGTGAAATGGAGCGATCGAGCTTCGAGCCCTCCCGCATGCCGGCCAATACGCCAAGAAAGAGCGACAGGGGAATCATCACCGCAAATGTGGCTATGCCAAGAATTGCGGTGTTGCCGAGGCGCGGCCACAGCACATCGGCAACCGGCACTTTGAAGCGAATAGAATCACCAAAATTGCCAGTAGCGAAATTGGCCAACCAAGTAAAGTACCGCAGGTAAAAAGGTTCGAAATAGCCATGCGCTTCGAGCCACAAATTACGTTGCTCTTCGCTCGAGTAAGGCCCTAATACCTTAACAGCAACATTGCCGGGGGTGATTTCGAGTAGCAGGAAAAGCAACATCGACACAACGACCATGGTGAGGATCATGAAGCCGATGCGTTTGCCGACAAAGATCAACATTCACGCGCCCCTGAAGGGGCTGACGCTTTGATAACGGAGATTATTAGCAAGGTCGGGAAGAGAAGCGAAGGCAGGCATAATTATTCCGCCGGCCTTCGCCTAAATTTCCTGCGGCTCGGGTTCCTTAGCCGTTGAGCCACACATCATTATAGTGATGTTCAAGCGCCACATGGGGGTAAAGTCCCTGCACCCGCTTATTGGCAGTCACAAATATCGACCGCCATACGGATTGCGATATGATCGCATCATCCTGAAGGATTTCTTCTAGCTTGCGGGACGCAACACGTCGCTCATTCGGATCTAGAATAGAGCCCGCCTGGTCGAGAATTTTATCGAATTCAGGATTGGAATATTTGGTCTCGTTCCACGCCACACCGGAGCGATAGGCAAGGTTGAGAACCTGGATGCCAAGTGGGCGATGGGTCCACGAGGTGAAGCCGAAGGGCGTAGTCTGCCAAACTCCCCAATAAGTACCACCCGGCATGATGTTGATTGCGAGATTTATGCCGGCCGGTTTGACCATCTCGGATAACGCCTTACAGGCATTTTGTTCCCAAGGCGGGTTGGAAACGCAGTCAATGGTCAGATCAATGCCATCTGCATAGCCGGCTTCGGCGAGTAGCTTTTTGGCCTTGGCGTAATCCTGTCGCTGCTTTGGTAATTCCGCATATTCCGGATGGATCGGCGCGACATGATGGTCTTCCGCCGCACGGCCCCGGCCTTGATAGACAAGCTCCAGCATTCTTTCACGATCAACACAGGCCTGAATAGCTTGGCGCAATTTCTTGTTATCGTAAGGTTTAGCCGTTACCTGCATGCGTGCCACAGCGGTTTGCGCGGTCACGCGTTCGTAAATTTTAAGGTCAGGCAGGTTCTTAATAGTTTCCACCTGCTCGATACTGGTCTGGTAGTTCGTATCAACCTGGTCTGAAGCAAGCGCAGCAATCTGGGCTGCTGGATCATCGCCATGGTCGATATAGCTGATCTGATCAAGATTGACCTCACCGCCCCACCAGGCGCTATCGTTACGACGCACCAACGTGGCCTTTTCGCCAACGGCAAACTCTTTTAGAGCGTAGGGGCCGGTACCGACCGGATTTTTGACCAGATTGCCGCCTTCGTCATCGAAATGCTTGTGGACGATAAGAGCCGGATAGTCAGCCATACTTTCGGGCAGGGACAAATCTCCGTTGTTGAGGTGAAAGCGAACTGTGTGATCATCTACCTTCTCCAGCGCGCCACCGGCTTCGGTGGTGGACATGATGGCGTTGCCGTCTTCGTCTTTGTTACCTGTGTCTGTGGTCGTTGTCATAGAACTAAAGCGGCCCTGGTTGGAGGAGCCGGTCTTGGGGTCAAGCCAACGGCGGAAATTATGGATGACGTCATCGGCGCCAAACGAGTCTCCATTGGACCAGGTAGCGTTTTTGCGCAGATTAAAGGTCCAGGTTTTCAGGTCGTCGGAGGCGCTCCAGCTTTCGGCCAAATAGGGTTTCGCGATGCCATCATCTCCGATGCGCACCAGGGGCTCCGTCATGTGGCGTGCCACATTTCCTTTTTCACTCCAATCGAAGATGGCAGGATCATCCGTTGCCATAACATTCATGGAGACGCGAAGATTTCCGCCTTTCTTGACCGCAGCATGCGCCTTTTTGCCGGCACTCGGCATTCCAGCCATGGAGTAGGCCGCGCCGGTGGATAGGCCGAGCACTGTTGCCGTATGTATAAAATCCCGCCGCGTTATTTCGCCTTTGTGGAGCTTTTCGGCCAGTTCTGGGATATAAGCGTGGATTCTATCTTTACAACTCTTAGTCATTGGTCATCGCCTCCAAGCGCGTTTTTTCTAAACATATAAATTAATAAATTTGTTTAATAAAGCCATACAAATTATTGTTAAAAATGAAACTACAGTAAATTATACTAAGCGTTTTTGCGTTCTTTGGATTTATGAATAAAGCGATTTTTTGAAAGCGTTACGTGGACAATTGTTCGACGCCATTTTTACGGGGATATTAGTCTACTAGATCACTTAAGGGAAAAATTAATGCGGCCGCCGTTATCTGAACGCCTATAAAATTCTCTGGCGTAGAAAAATGGCGTTATCTGACAGCGTCAAGGCAAGCCAGCGCCGCCATATCAAGAATGGCGGCGCTATCGATGCCGTGCTTTCTGTAGAGCGAGCTAATATCGCCTGATTCGCCAAATGAAGACACGCCGAGTGGGTAAGGACGGTGACCGGCAACAGAGCCCAGCCAGGAAAGTGTCGCTGGGTGGCCGTCGAGGACGCTGATCAGCGCTCCGCCTGGATTCAGTTGGGCCAATAGATTTTCTACATGGGATGGTGCTGTTGCTTCGCCGGCGCTGCGTCGGCGCTGAGTTGCCTGCCAGTCGCTATGCAGACGGTCAGGGGACGTTATGGCTAGGAGGCCTGCGCCTGGAATATCCTCAAGTAACTCAGCGTAAGCGGCTTCAGATTCGGCAGCCAGGGCGCCACAATAGGCAATGATAAGTGGCGCATCGGGCGCAGGTGCCGCGCGCCAATAGGCGCCGTTAAGAATATCGTCGCGCAATGCATTATCCATCGCGCGAACGGGTTGCTCGATGGGGCGTGTAGAAAGACGCATATAGAGCGAGCCGCCATTCTCCTCCTGCATATGGCCAAAGCCCCACAACATAATCTCCGCCAATTCATCGGCATAGGCTGGTTCAAACAGGGTCAGGCCAGGTTGACCCATGCCGATCAGGGGCGTTGAGACTGATTGATGCGCGCCGCCCTCCGGCGCTAAGCTAACACCCGACGGCGTACCAGCCAGCATGAAACGGGCATCCTGATAGCAGGCATAATTAAGCGCATCCAGGCCGCGTGCAATAAACGGATCATATACAGTGCCCACAGGTAGCAGACGGGCGCCAAACATGGGGCCGGCAAGGCCAAGCGCCGCCAGCATCAGAAATAGATTATTCTCCGCAATACCGAGTTCAATGTGCTGGCCGTTGCGGCTCATTGCCCATTTTTGCATGGAAACAACTTTTTCTGAGTGAAAGACATCTTCCCGGTCCGCACGGTTGAAAATACCGCGATGATTGACCCAGCCGCCGAGATTTGTCGAGACGGTGACATCGGGCGACGTGGTGACGATGCGCCGAGCCAATTCGCTGTCGCCCCGGCCCAAATCATTGAGCACACGACCAAACGCTTCTTGGGTCGATATTTTTCCTGTTGTGCGGATCAGCAGTTTTGCGGGAAGGGCGATTTTTTTAGTGGTTATGCGGCGTGATGGGCCGTCCCTGTTGAAGGGTACATCATCGAGAAAACGCCGCAGGCCCTGTTCATCAATATCCATCCCGGCAAAGGGCTCCCACTCATTGCCTTTCGGGATACCCATGGTGTCCTGAAAATCGGCCATCTGCTCTACATTCATCAAACCGGCATGATTATCTTTATGGCCGGCGAACGGCAGGCCATAGCCCTTGATGGTGTAAATTATGAAGCAATGGGGCACGTCGCTGTGGACGGCGTGCAGTGCCTCGCGCACGGATTCCATGTCATGGCCGGCAAGGTTGGTCATCAGGTCCTGCAGCGCATCATCGTTATGTGCGCCGAGCAATTCACGCATGCCGGCGACACTGCCGATATCGTTTAGCAGGCGCTCACGCCATGCGGCGCCGCCTTTGAAGGTGAGGGCGCAGTAGAGCTCGTTCGGACAATCGTCGATCCACTGGCGCAGGGCATCGCCGCCAGGACGTTCAAAGGCGGCCTGTTGCAGCTTGCCGTGCTTCAGGGTGATGACCCGCCAGCCGACAGCCTCAAAAAAGCCTCTGATTTTCTGAAATAGTTTGTCTGAAACAACACGGTCCAGGCTCTGGCGGTTGTAATCAATCATCCACCAGAGGTTTCGCACATCATGCTTCCAGCCCTCGAGCATGGCCTCATAAACATTTCCTTCGTCGAGTTCGGCATCGCCCATAATAGCAATCATGCGTCCCGGTTGGTCATGCTGGTGCTCAGGCGCCAGGCGCTGTAGTTCGACATAATCACGTACCATCGAGGAGAATAGGGTTTGCCCGACACCGAGACCGACAGAGCCGGTCGAGATATCCACATCGTCTACGTCTTTGGTGCGTGACGGATAGGATTGCGCGCCGCCGAGCGAGCGAAATTGTTTGAGTTTATCGCGCGATTGATTGCCAAGTAGATATTGTATGGCGTGAAACACCGGTGAGGCGTGTGGTTTCACGGCAATTCGGTCTTGCGGGCGAAGAACATCAAAATAGAGCGCGGTCATGAGGGTCGCGACGGATGCGCACGAGGCCTGGTGGCCGCCAACCTTCAAACCATCGTGGGTTTCACGTATATGGTTGGCGTTATGTATTGTCCAAGCGGAAAGCCACAGAAGCTTCCTCTCCAACGCCTTGAGGTAAGAAAGTTTTTCGGTTTCAGCGCGATCTTGTGATTTAGTTCGAGCCATCTTTACTCGCTTTGTATAATTATTTAGGAGGGAAATATTCTACTTAAATATTAAAAATTTACCACACTGCGGATCGATTCACCGGTATGCATTAAATGAAATGCCTCGTTGATATCGTCGAGCGGCATGGTGTGTGTGATCAGTGGGTCGATCTCGAGCTTACCGTCCATATACCAATCAACAATCCGCGGCACGTCGGTGCGGCCCTTGGCGCCGCCAAATGCTGTGCCGCGCCATACGCGGCCGGTTACCAATTGGAAAGGGCGGGTAGAAATTTCTTGGCCGGCCCCGGCAACGCCGATGATGACACTCTCGCCCCAGCCTTTGTGAGAGCATTCGAGCGCCTGACGCATGGTCGTGGTATTGCCAATACATTCGAAGCTGTAATCCGCGCCGCCGCGCGTGAGATCGACAATATATGGCACCAGATCGCCCTCAACCTCTTTGGGGTTGACGAAATGAGTCATACCGAAACGTTCGGCGAGAGCCTTTCTGTCCGGATTGATATCAACACCGATAATCATATTGGCGCCGACAAGGCGCGAGCCCTGGATCACGTTGAGTCCGATGCCGCCAAGGCCAAAGACTACTACATTAGCACCGGCTTCGACTTTGGCCGTGTTGATCACGGCGCCGATGCCGGTAGTTACGCCGCAGCCGATGTAGCAAATCTTGTCAAATGGAGCATCCTCACGCACTTTAGCCAGGGAAATTTCGGGGACCACCGTGTGATTGGCGAAAGTGGAGGTACCCATATAATGAAAGATCGGGTCTTTACCGAGGGAGAATCGGGTGGAGCTATCAGGCAACAGGCCAGCGCCTTGGGTTTCGCGTACGGCTTGGCACAGATTTGTCTTGCCGCTGGTGCAATATTCGCATTGGCGGCATTCCGGTATATAGAGTGGGATTACGTGATCGCCTTTTTTGAGGCTCGTTACCCCGGGGCCGATATCGACCACAATGCCGGCTCCCTCATGGCCAAGTATCGCCGGAAAGAGCCCCTCCGGGTCGTCGCCGGAGAGGGTGAAGGCATCGGTATGGCAGATCCCCGTCGCCTTGATTTCCACCAACACTTCGCCGGCGCGGGGGCCCTCAAGGTTTACTGTTTCGATGCTGAGCGGCTTTCCTGCTTCTGTCGCCACTGCGGCTCTGGTTTCCATCGCTCTCTCTTTCCGTGCTAAATGATTCTGTTGCGCGGTGAATGTGTCATCCTGCGCAATTGGGGGCAAGCTGGACAGAAAAAAAGAGCTCCGCTATGGAGCCCGTTTTTAGAAGGTCAGAATACCAGGCGTTTAGTCCGCGGCCTGTTTGGCTTTCGCCTCTTGGATCATATGCCAGATTTTGTTTGGTCGAAGCGGCAATTCAGTGATTTCAATACCGAACGGCGACAGCGCGTCGCAAACCGCATTCGTGATCACGCCCGGCACATCACTTGGCCGGCCCTCACCAATGCCGCGCGAGCCCAAGGGCGTGTGCGGGCAGGGAGTTGGTGAGTGGGTGATCTTCATATTTGGAACATCGGCGGCGGTCGCCATTTTATAGTTTTCGAAGTCCGCCGTCAGTTGCTGGCCATTTTCGTCATAGATGAATTCTTCGAAGATCGTGTTCGAAATGCCCTGAACGATTGCGCCCTGCATCTGGCCCTCAACGATCTGCGGGTTGATGATCTGCCCGACATCCTCAGAACTGGTCCATTCCAATATCTTAAATTGGCCATCGTCCGCATTGACTTCGACAACGCAAAAATCGGCGTTGAAGGCGATCATCGGCTTGTCGGCCTCAAAGAACGCTGTATGTTCGAGGCCGGCTGTTTCACCTTCCGGCAGATTGATTGGCGCCATAATGTTGCGTTCGCAGGCATCGCGAAAACTTTGGCGGATATTGGCATCCTTGAGATAGATGACTTCGCCTTCGACGAAATCAAAATCATCCTCCGTTGCGTCAATAAGCGCCCTATCATGCGCCATGAAACGAGCGATTTTCTTTTTTAGAACTTCCGCCGCTTGTACTGCCGCACTGACAAAGTAAGAGCCAAAGCGAGCGCCGATAGTGCCGGAGCCGAAAGGCGTCGTGCCGGTGTCGCCAGTTGTCACTACAACATCGTTGGGATGAATACCAAAAGCGTGTGCGACTGCCTGAGCCGCAGTTGTTTCATGGCCTTGTCCTTGTGGCGCATCGCCTTCGTAAATTTGGACTTTGCCGCGTGCATCGAGACGAATAGTCGCGGCGCCATACCCAGGTTGGTTTTCCATCGGCACCATGAGTTCGGAAGAGACGCCCGAAAGTTCGACGCCGAGACCGAAGCCGATACCGATAAAACGGTTTTCCTTGCGGGCTTCTTCTTGCTTCTTGCGAAACGCCGGAAGATCAGCCTGTTTAAGCAGATTGTCCCACACCTTTAGGAAGTCGCCGCTGTCCATATACTCGCCGCAGACCGACGTGTAGGGCAGCTCAGGGATCAGGTTTTTGCGACGCAGGTCCGCCGGTTCCATGCCGCAGCGATTGGCTACCATATCGACAGCACGCTCCATGGCGAAGCGGGTAGGGAATTCGCCAAAGGCGCGGGCCGGGGAGAGGCAAGATTTGTTCGTCACTGCTACCTTGAGCTTGACGTCACCTTTTTCCCAGGTGTAGCCGTTGGGCAGTTCCACGGCGCCGAGGAATGGCATGACAAAGCCCCAATAAACACCTTGGCAACCGTCGCCACAGTCAGCGATGCCGCGGTTACGAATGGCAAGAAGTTTACCGTCCTTAGTCGCGGCCACTTCTAGATCGTTAACCTGATCGCGTTCTTGACTCACTACCATTAGATGTTCTTGGCGCGATTCTACCCATTTGACCGGGCGGCCTAATGCCTTGGCCAGATAGCAAACAAGAATAGGTTCGCGGTAGAATGGCGCTTTAACACCGAAGCCGCCACCCTGGTCGCGTGGCGCGATGATGCGCATTTTTTCGGCTGGGATCTCCAGAATATCCGAAAGAGCCAGGCGATCGATGTGCGGACGTTGAGTGGTAATATGCGCGGTCAGGCCATCAGATTCGTCCCAACTGGCCAACACACCGCGCGTCTCCATTGGGGTCACGCCACAGCGCTGTACGCGGAAGCGCTTCTTCACCACGATATCGGCGGTCTGCATCATTCTTTCAACTTCGGCGTCGTTCTCTGCCTGACTCTCCTCAGTATCGCCGCCAGTGAATCCCATTTCAAAAATGAGATTGTCGTCCCAATCGTCATGAACGAGCGGCGCGTCACTCTTCAACGCACTTTCCGGATCGCCAACATAAGGAAGGTCTGTGTAATCTACCTCAATCAATTCGGCGGCGTCGGCGCCAATATATTTGTTGCGCGATACAATCGCCGCGACCGGCTCGCCGTGGAATTTAACCTTGCCCACCGCCAGCGGCCAATGTTTGGGAAATTTGGCTGGCAGCCCCGGCTGCACAACCGGCTGCGGCATCGACAGAATTTTTTCCTTGATATCCTCTCCGGTGACGATGGCGACGATGCCGGGCAGGGCCATGGCCTTGCTCGTATCAATGCTATTGACGGTCGCGTGCGCCCGATCACTGCGGAAAAATGTCAGATGCAGCATGCCGGGCAGGGTCAAGTCTGCGAGATAGCGGCCCTTGCCAGTTGTCAGGCGATGATCTTCTTTGCGATT
>Ga0315339_1000731_pt1 | contig 36443 bp, 34 predicted proteins | sample ASW17metaG_FD_204514 | JGI IMG/M metagenome (GOLD analysis project Ga0315339, IMG submission 204514) | Ammonia-oxidizing marine archaeal communities from Pacific Ocean, United States - ASW #17 | ecosystem: Environmental > Aquatic > Marine > Oceanic | place: USA: California | collected 2016-12-05 | reverse complement strand
ATGGTCATACACCGAGTCCGAGGGATCCGGTCACGCTTCGTCGGACGGCCGCCTACGGCCGAGCAAAAGGCGGAGAGGAAGGAGCGTTCTCGCGCTTCCTCGCTACGCTGAGGAGCTTCTGTGACGTCGCGGTGTCGAGCAACTCATGCACCTCTCGGAGCTTGCCCTCTGCGCACCGAACGAACAGGGCGTACTCGACCGAGTACTTCTCGCCGTTAGGGCGAATACGAGCCGTGTATCGGAAGCGCACGCTGCTGCACGTGGCATCGCCTGTCTCGTCCAACACCTCGACCTCGCCGTCAGAAAAGTAGAGCTTTTCCCAGACGGCACGATTAAAGGCAAGCACGGTGGCCTGCCCCACGTGAGGACCCGCGAAGCGTCCCGACGATTCGGGCAGGGTCCACTCGATGTCGGGATGGTAGAGCTCGGCCATCGCGTCTGGGTTGCCAAAGCGTTCAATGAGCCGACGAGCTGGCGTCATGTTCACGCCAGCGTCAAGCCGTCTCGACTTCGCTGAGACCAAGTTGTTCGATCATGCGGGTCCGCATGACGAACTTCTGCACTTTTCCCGTCACCGTCATCGGAAACTCCTCGACAAACAAAATGTACCGCGGAATCTTAAAGTGCGCGATCTGACCCTTGCAGAACTCTCGGATCTCTTTCTCATCAGCGCATTCACCTTCCGCTAACTTAATCCAGGCGCAGAGTTCCTCGCCATATTTAATGTCCGGCACACCGATCACTTGCACATCGGCGACCTTCGGGTGACGGTACAGATACTCCTCGATTTCGCGCGGATATAGGTTCTCTCCACCGCGAATCACCATGTCCTTGATGCGGCCAACGATGTTGAAATAGCCATCTTCGTCCATAGCCGCCAGATCACCTGTGTGCATCCATCCGGCGGCGTCAATGGACGCGGAAGTGTTTTCGGAATCGTTCCAGTAGCCGCGCATCACGTGATAGCCGCGGGCACAGAACTCGCCGGGCGTGCCGGGCTGAACGATACGTCCCTCCTCATTGACGACCTTGATCTCCACATGAGGATGCACACGACCAACCGTGCCAACCCGCCTCTCAAGCGAATCGTCGGCCTCTGTTTGCGTCGACACGGGACTTGTTTCGGTCATACCGTAGCCGATAGTCACCTCCGTCATGTGCATCTTGTCGATGACTTCCTTCATCACCTCGATCGGGCAGGGCGATCCCGCCATCATGCCGGTACGAAGACTGCTGAGATCGAATCTGTCGAATTCCGGATGTCGCAACTGAGCAATGAACATCGTCGGCACCCCGAGCACGCCAGTGCAGCGCTCGGCCTCAAGTGCTTCCAGTGTCGCCAGGGGATCGAATCCCTCACTGGCAAACACCATCGTCGCCCCGTGGGTCAGACACGTAAGGTTCCCGATGACCATGCCGAAGCAGTGGTAGAGCGGCACCGGAATACACAAACGGTCCGCCTCGGTCATGGCCATCCGCTCACCAAGAAAATAGCCGTTATTGAGAATGTTGTGATGGGTCAGGGTCGCACCCTTCGGCAAACCCGTCGTGCCACTGGTGAACTGGATATTGATGGGATCGTCGAACTGCAAGGTGCCGGCAAGCGCCTCGACCGCCGCATGACCGGTGCTAGCCCCGCGCGCCACGATTTCATCGAACGTATACATGCCAGCGATATCGCCGCCGCCGAACTGAATGACGCAGCGCAAATGCGGCAGTTTCTCTGCGTGCAGATCGCCAGGACTGGCAGTGTCGATCTCAGGCGCGAGCGCACGAATCATGCCGGCATAGTCGCTCGACTTGAACGCTGCCGCGGTAATTAAGGCCTTGCACTCGACTTTATTGAGTGCGAATTCGAGTTCCGCCAGGCGGTAGGCAGGATTGATATTCACCAGAATCACACCAGCCTTGGCGGTGGCGAACTGGGCAACCACCCACTCCATCTTGTTGGGCGACCAAATGCCCACGCGCTCTCCTGGCTTGAGACCGAGTGCTATCAGGCCCGCGGCAAGGTCGTCGACTCGCGCCTTCAACTCGCGCCAAGTCCACCGGATATTTTGATGACGAACAACTAGAGCATCGTGGCCGCTCCAACGCGCCACCGCCTTGTCGAAGTACACGCCGATCGTGTCGCCAATCAGCGTTATGTCCGATGCGCCATGTGCATAGCTTTGTGTCAATCCAGACATGTCATTCATCCCTCATGGAAGCAAGAGCGTGTCGGCGATGCGCATGACCATGGTGACCCATGGTCCAGGGTAGACGCCCATGCCGATCACGCCAATGAGGCAAGCCACGATCGCGGCGATTAGCGGCGTTGGGATGGTGACAGGGTCGGGGCGTGCTGGCGCTTCGATGTACATCTGCCGGGCCACCTGGAGGTAGTAGTACAGGGCAACGACAGTCAGTACAGCGCCAAGGAACACTAGGCCGTAAAGGCCGCGCTCGATTGCGGCCCAGAACACGTAGAGCTTGGCCCAGAAACCGGCTACGAACGGAATCCCACCGAGCGACAGGAGAAAAATCAGCATTGCCAGCGCGAGCAGCGGCGACCGACGCGCGAGGCCGCGGTACGCGTTGATGTCGTTCGACTGCTCCGACTGCGAGACGGCCTCAACCACGAGGAACGCTCCCATATTGCCGAACATGTAGGCCACGAGATAGAAGAGCATCATGCCGACGCCAGAGCTGGACAGCGCGGCAAGTCCCACCAAGATGTAGCCGATGTGCGCGACACCCGAGTAGGCGAGCATCCGCTTGATGTTCTGCTGCGGGATCGCCATGAAGTTGCCGGTCACGATCGTCATCCCGGCCAACACCGAGAGCGCCGGAATCCAGATCAACGCAGCCTGCCCGACGCCCTCCACGAACAGGCGGATGATTGCCACAAAGCCTGCGGCCTTCGGTGCTACCGAGAGCCATGCGACAAACGGCGTGCTGGCGGCCTCGTAGGTGTCCGGCGCCCACATGTGAAACGGAAACGCCGCGATCTTGAAACCAAGTCCGGCCAGCAGCAGCGTCATGCCCAGCATCATGAGCGGATGACCGCCAGCCATCGCGGCCGGGATCGCGTCGAACGAGGTGCTTCCCGCGACGCCGTAGACGAACGACATCCCGTACACAATGACCGCTGACGATGCCGTGCCGACGAGGAAAAATTTCAGCGCGGCTTCCGGAGCCACGGCGTCGCGCTTGAGAAAGCCTGTCAGCAAGAACAGCGGGAGCGACATCAGCTCGAACGCGACAAACAGCAGCACCAGCTCGCGCGAGGACGCCAGGACCGACATGCCGAGCAGGGAGGCGACAAGCGCGAAGTGATACTCACTCGTTCGGCGTGTGAAGGCATCGTGCCGAATGGTGAGCGAGCCGAGCACGCTGAGTGCCGCTGATGCGATGAATAACTGCTTGGCAAAAATGGCCAGGCCGTCCTGGACAAAGGCGCCGCGGAGGATCGACGTACCCTCTGTTGCCAAGAAGGTCAGGCCGAAGATCGCGAGCAGCCCCAGCAGCGTGACCCAGCCGACGGCAGAGCCCGCTGGTCCTTCGGGAGCCTCTTCAGCGGCGTATCCACGAGGGGTCGGACGGATGATCCCCGCTAGCAGCACGATGACCGCAAGCGCGAACAGCGCGGACTCGACGACGAGCGGCATGCCGAGCGTGAACGTCATTGACCGGTTAGCCTCAGTAACAGCGGACCTGTCGCCGTGTCAACAGGGCTAATCGCCAGGCTCGGGACTAGGCCGAAGAGGATGAGCACAAAGACAAGAATGCCGAGCGCGGCCCACTCGGGGCCTTGCGCGTCCGGCAGGCTCTGGAAGCGTGGGTCGTCGCTCTTCGGTCCCCAGAAGATCTGCTTTGTGACGCGCATGACGTAGATCGCGGTCAGGAAGGCGCCAGCGACCGCCGGGAACAACCACCAGCTGTAGTTCGAATTCCACGTCCCGAGAAACGTGAGGAACTCGGCCACGAAGCCGGCGGTCGCCGGTAGCCCAAGTGATGACAAGCCGCCGATCGTGAAGGCGGTGGCAATGCCCGGCATCATCGTCGCGAAGCCACCCATCTTAAAAATTTCTCGCGAATGCGCTTTCTCGTAGATCAGGCCGACCAGCGCGAAGAACAGGCCGGTCATGATCCCGTGAGCGAACATCTGGAAGACCGAGCCGTTCAGGCCGTTGACGGTCAGCGTCGCGGCGCCGAGCATCACGACGCCCATGTGCGACACAGACGAGTAGGCGATGACGTACTTCAGATCCTTCTGCGCCATCGCGCTGAGCGCGCCGTACACGATATTGATACAGGCGATGGTGCCGACCAGCCACGCCCATTCCACGGCTGCGTCCGGCAAGAGCCCGATGCCCAATCGCACAACACCATACGCGCCGAGCTTCATCAGGACGCCGGCATGGAGCATCGATACCGCGGTCGGCGCCGACGCATGGCCGTCAGGCGACCAGGTGTGCAGTGGCCAGATGCCAGCGAGAATGCCGAACCCGACGTAAAAGGCGAGGAAGACCCACGTCTGCAGCACCGGATCGATCTGCATTGCCTCGAAGGTGAGGAACGAGAACGACTGCGAACCGCCGGCGACGTAGAGGGCCAGGATGCCGATGAGGATGAACGCTGACCCAAAGAGCAGATACAGCGTCAGCTTCATCGCCGCGTACTCTTTGGTGCCGACGCCTGTTCGGCCCATGGCCCATCCGAAGACGCCCTGCGGTAGGACTTCGCCGGAGGAGCCCCAGATGCCGATGAGTAGATACATCGGCAGCACGGCGATCTCGTAGAACAGGAAGAAGACAAAGAGGTCGAGCGAGGCGAAGACCCCGTACACCCCCGTTGTCAGGATCAGCAGCAGTGCGTAGAACTCCTGGCTGCGCTCCTTCACGGTCCACGACGCAAAGACGCCCGCGAAGATGATGATCGAGGTCAGGACCGACATCAGGATGCTGATGCCGTCCACCGCAAGCAGATACGAGATGCCCAGCGAGGGCACGAGTGCGATTTCCTCGTGAAACTGGAAGCCGGCCAGGTCCGTGTCGTACGCCCAGTAGACCCACATCGACGCGAGCAGCGACACGGTGGCGCCAGCCAGCGACGTCCATCGCACCAGCAGCGGCCGCTGCCGAGCGAAGAACATGATAATGAGCGCTGCCACAAATGGCGCCCACGTCATGATGGAGAGGATCGGAAGACCGGTCACGCGCGGGACCTCATGCCAGTTGCACCCAGAGCAGCAGAATCATCAGCCCAACCGCGACGCCGTAGACGTAGTCCTGCACCCGTCCTGTCTGCATCGTTCTGAGATCGTCGCCGGAGGTCAGCGTCCACGCGCTCACCACGTTGAGCACGCCGTCGATCACATACCGATCGAACCACCCGATTGCTCGCGAGGATCTAAGTAGCGCCACGCCGTAGGCGGCTTCGATCACGTCGTCGATCCAGAAGCGCCTTATCGCTGCGTAGCGCAGTGGTCCACACGCTCTCGCCAACGCACCTGCGTCGATGATCCGGCGCTGATACGTGAGCCACGCGAGCAGAATGCCGCCCACGGCCGAACCGACCGCGACGGGCATCAACCAGGCCGGACCGTGAAACTCCGCCTCGGCCGGTCCGAAGGGAAGCGCCGGTCCCGCGACCGTGAAATACAACCCGATCCCGAAGGACAGCACGGCCAGGATCCAGAGCGGCAGCGCCATCGTGAACGGGGGATCGTGCGGGTGCGCGTCGCGCGCGGCTGGCGTGGCGAAGAACGCCAGGAACACGACGCGGAACATATAGAACGCCGTCAGGAACGCCACGACCAGGAGAATGATGAACGGCCCGGTCAGGCCACCGGCCCAGACGGCGCCGAGGACCTCCTCCTTCGAGAGGAACCCGCCGAACAGCGGGATCCCGGCAAGTGAGAGCGTGCCGACTAGAAAGATGATCGTGGTCTGCGGCATCCGGCGTGCCAGACCACCCATCTGGGCCAGGTCATTGCTGTGGACTGCGTGAATGACGGCTCCTGCACCGAGGAAGAGCAGCGCCTTGAACACCCCGTGCGTCAGTAGGTGGAAGAAGCCGGCCGTGGCGAAACCCGCACCAATCGCCGTCATCATGTAACCGAGCTGCGAGACGGTGGAGTAGGCGAGGACGCGCTTGATGTCATCCTGCGCACACGCCAGAATCGCCGCCAGCAGTGCGGTACCGGCGCCCACCCAGGCGACCACTACAAGTACATCCGGCGTCAGGGCAAACAGCCACGCGGTCCGGAACAGCAGGTACACCCCGGCGGTGACCATCGTTGCCGCATGAATCAGCGCCGAGACCGGGGTCGGTCCTTCCATGGCGTCTGGAAGCCACACATGCAGTGGAAACTGTGCGGACTTACCGACGGCACCGAGATAAATACAAAACGTAATCAGTGAGAGTCCGACCACCGGTAGTGCGTCGCTCTCGACCAATCCGCGCATCTCAATCAGATCAAACGTGCCGGAATGCCGCCAGAGCAGCACGATGCCAATGAGCAGTCCGACATCGCCGGCCTTGGTAATCCAGAACGCCTTGACCGCGGCGCGCGCGGCCTCTGGCTTCTGGTAATAGAAACCGATGAGCAGATACGAACAGAGGCCGACCAGTTCCCAGGAGATGAATAGCTGGACGAAGTTGGGGGCAAGCACCAGGCCCATCATCGAGAAGGCGAAGAGCGACTGATACGCGTAGTACCGACCAAGCGCCGCGGGAGGCTCATTGGCGAGATAGCCGAGCGAATAGACCTGCACGAGGCAGGCCACCAGCGCGACGAGCGTAAGCATGATGGTCGACTCGGCATCGGCGAGCACGCCGACGGTCGTCAATGTCTGCCCCTGTGCCGGCAGCCACTCCCACACCATGCGTGACACCGCACCGCCGATATGTCGCTGCCAAGCCGTCACGGCCGAGGCAAGGGAGCCGACCGCGCACAGGATCGAGAAATACGCCGCTGGTCGCCCCATTCGTCGCAATGGTGCAGCCAAGGCCAGGACCAGGAATCCGAGCGCATGCAGCAGCAGCGCGGCCAGAGCGAACATTCCGTCGCCGGTCATCATCCCTTGAGGAGGTCCAGTTGGTCGGCCGTCACCGTGCGGCGGACGCGGAAGAGCAGGATCACGATCGCAAGGCCAAGCGCGGCCTCCGTCACCGTGATGCAGATCGTGAACACCGTGAACACCATGCCCGTCACATCACCGCTGAAGCGCGAGAACGCAACGAGGTTGATGTTGACCGAGTTCAACATCAACTCGATGCCAAGTAGGATGCCGATCGTGTTGCGGCGCGTGATCACACCGAAAAATCCAATACAGAAGACGATGGCGGCGAGTATGAGGTAGGCCTGGAGTCCCATGGGCGTTCGTCAGTCCTCGGGCCGCGCGAAGTAGATAGCACCCAGGAGCCCAGCCAGCATCAGCAGGGCCAGAAGTTCAAACGGCAGCACGAACCTGGTCAGCACCGTCTCACCGATGAGCGCGGTCAGATCCCCATCCATTGGCGTTCTGATGGAGGTGAGCGGGCCCCTCATGATGGCGTTGACAACCAGTGCCGCCAGTACGATCGAGACGGCGGCGCCGCCGGCGATGCGCCGGCTGGTCTGGCTGATACGCTCGCCGACTAGGCGTTCAGTTACGACGATCGCGAAGACCACGACGGTGACGATGCCTCCGGCGTAGAGCAAGAGCTGCACCGCCGCCAGAAACTCGGCGTCGAGCAGCAGGAAAACGCCGGCCGTGCCCGTCAGTGCCAGCGCCAGCCACAGGACGGCGTGAAAGAGATTTTTCGTCAACACGACGGCAAGAGCTGACCCGACCAACACGGCTGACAGACAGTAGAACCCGAGTTCCTCACTCGTCATGTCTGGGCTCCTTCCTTCGGTGCGGAGGGTGGCGCTGCTGAGGAGGGGGGCGGTGCTTTTTTCGGCGTTGCTGCCTTCGCTTGCTTTGGCGGGCCCTGCATGTCGCGCAGTCGGTTGCCGGTGGCCCACGACTGTTCGTGTTCCAGCCCGATCGTATGCAATCGATCCTTGTCGAGGAGGAGCTCTCTGCGGTCGGAGGTTGCCATATCGAACGACTTCATCATGACGATTGCGTCGGTCGGGCAGACCTGCACGCAGAGTTCACAGAATTCGCACGCATACAACTCAAGCGTGAAGGCTTTCGCGTAATTGCGTTTTTCGCCCTTCTGTATTTCGACCTTGATCACGGCCGGAGGGCACACAAACTCGCAGAGTCGGCAGCCGATGCAGGCTTCCTCGCCGGTGTCCTTCTCGTACACCAGCGCCAGCAGTCCCCGGTAACGATCCGGATAGGTGCGCTCCGTGGTTGGATAGTGGACGGTCACCGGCTTGCGGAACAGGTTGATCAGCGTCATCCGCATCGCGCTGAGCACTGCGCGGACCAGTGCGGACACATCGGTGCCGCCCGTCCGGCGCGCGTCGCGAAGCGCGCGGACATCGGCGACGGTCTGCAACTCAGGCGACGCCACTGTTCCTCCAGACAACCACGAAGGCGGTAGCGATCAACAGCAGTAATGTCATGGGGAGTAGCGCCTTCCACGACAGCGCCAGGATCTGATCCACCCGGATTCGGACGAAGCTCCAGCGGATCCAGGTCACCAGCAGGAAGACGAACATCGCCTTGATCAGGAACCAGACCGGGCCGAGCCACTCGGGCCCTGGCCCCGACCACGCACCGAGGAACAGCAGGGCACCGAGGAAGGAGGCACCAAGAATGTGCGCGTACTCCCCGAGTTGAATCAGCGCGAACTTCATACCCGAGTACTCGACGCGAAAACCGGCCACCAGTTCAGACTCCGCTTCGAGGATGTCGAACGGTGCGCGATTCTCGGCCGCGACTGTCGAAATAATGAAGAGGATGAAGGCGAGCTGCCCGAGCACGGGATAGAAGACGAACCAGAGTCCGTCCTGTGCGACGGCAATGTCGGAGAGCCGCAACGAGCCGGCCAGCAGTACAGGCGTCAGCGCCGAGAAGATGAACGGGAGGTCGTAGGAAATAACCTGGTTCACGGCTCGCATTGCCGACAGCAGCGCGTACTTGTTGTTGGAGCCCCAGCCGGCCATGAACAGCCCGACGATCTCCATTGCCGAAATCGCCAGGAAGAAGAGAATGCCGATGTTCAAGTCGGCGACGCCAAGACCCGGCGCAAACGGGATGGTGGCGAAGATGAACATGCACGGCGCAAGGAAGACGATCGGGGCCAGGTTGTAGACCGGTCGATCGGCCGCGGTCGGCACGATGTCCTCTTTCATCATTAGCTTGAGCGCATCTGCTATGGGCTGCAGCAGTCCGTGCGGGCCGACGCGATAGGGGCCGACCCTTGACTGCATGCGTGCGGCGAACTTACGCTCGAGCAGCGTCACGTAGGTGACGACGACGATGATCCCGTTCAAGACGATGAACGGCGCGATAAACGGAAGCAGCCACTCGGGCATGGCTTAGCGATCCACCTCCCCGAACACCGGATCGACCGATCCCATGATCGCGACGACGTCGGACATCTTGTGGCCGGGAATGACGTGCGGCAGCACTGCGAGGTTCGAGAACGAGGCGCCCCGCCACTTCATGCGGTAGGGTTTCGCGCTGCCGTCCGCGATCAAGTAGCAGCCAACTTCGCCACGCGGTCCTTCGACGCGCACGTACGCGTCGCCCTTGGGGATGCGCGTTTGCGCGACCGATTTCAACCCTGGTCGAGACGACACGTGACCTGCGGGCAGCTTATCCAGTACCTGGCGCACGATCTTTAGCGATTCGCGGAACTCCACCATGCGCACGCGGTAACGCGCGAAGCAGTCGCCACTTGATTCTACTGGGACCCGGAACTCAAAATCCTCGTAGGCGGAGTAGGGGTCCGCTCGGCGAAGGTCGTAGGCCACGCCGGAGCCTCGCAGGAGTGGTCCGGAAATACCGACCTCTTCGGCGAGTTCACGCGAAATGACACCCACGCCCTCGGCTCGCGCCATGAAGAACGGGTTGTTCTCGAGCATCCGCTCGTATTCGCTGATTCGGCTTTCGAGAAGGTCGACCGTCTCGCGGCACGTTGCCGCCCAGCCATCCGGGAGATCGTACCGCACGCCGCCAACCTGGAAGAAGCCATACAGAAGGCGGGCGCCGACTAGTGATTCGAAGAGATCCAGAATCAGTTCACGCTCGCGAATGGTGTAGAGAAAGATCGTGGCTCCACCACCGAGCGCGCCGCCCATGTCCATGCACCACGTGCCGAGCCAGAGCAGGTGAGAGGCGACCCGCTGCAACTCCGACACCAGGACCCGCAGATACTCGGCGCGTTTGGGGACTTCTATCTTGCCGATTGTTTCTGCCGCCCGCACATAGGCAAATTCGCTCGTCATTGCGGCGACGTAATCGGTCTTCGATGCGATGGATGGGTACTGCGCGTAGGTGAGTGTTTCCGCAAGTTTTTCGTGGCAGCGGTGTAGATATCCGATCACTGCGTCAACGTCGATGACCGTTTCACCTTCAAGGGTCAGTACGGCCCGAAAGACGCCGTGCGCCGACGGGTGCTGCGGCCCCATGTTCATCGTGAGACGCTCACTGCCGGTGTAGTCGAGTTCGACGCGCGCGGGCGTAGCAGCAGGACTCATCGGTACGGGGGATGCGGGGTATCGACCGCGTAGGACTTCAGGAGGGGGTGGCCCTCCCAGTCGTCGGTAAGAAGAAGACGTCGCAGGTCGGGATGGCCTTCGAAGGTGATCCCGAACATGTCGTACGCCTCGCGCTCCATCCAATTGGCGCCTCGATAGAGCGGCGTCAGTGACGGGCACGACGAGACGTCAGGCCCGAGTCGGGTTTTGACGAGCAGCGACAGATTGTCATCGACGTTGTCGATCTTGGCGATGACTTCTAAGCCCAGATCCTTCCAGTCGACAGCTGTGAGGAATGAGAAGTAGCGGCAGCACAACTCGTTTTTGGCAAATTGCGCGAACGGAATCCACTGCTCGACCTGAAGTGTGATCACCAGCGCTGGTCCACCTTCGACTTCCGCGGTGCCAAAGCGCTCGCTGATGAGTGTGGTCGCTTGCTCTGGTGTCACGACGCTAGTCGACCTTTGAGTTTGGTTCCGCTCGTGTGCCGGTTCGCCGGAAGTGGGCTATTTGATCCTGGAGCAGGAGTAGTCCGTTGAGCAGCGATTCAGGCGGAGGAGGACAGCCAGGTACATAGACATCCACTGGGATGACCCGGTCGACGCCCTTCACGACGAAGTACCCGTGCCTGAACGGTCCGCCGGAGTTTGAACAGGAACCCATCGACACCGCCCACTTGGGGTCTGGCATCTGGTCGTAGATGCGCTTGAGCATGGGCGCCATCTTGATGGTCACGGTGCCCGACACGATCATCAGGTCCGAGTGACGCGGCGATGCCCACGGCACCATGCCAAGACGTTCGACGTCAAAGCGCGAGGCGAACGTTGCCATCATCTCGATTGCGCAACAGGCCAGACCGAAGGTAACCGGCCAGACCGACGATTTTCGAGCCCAGTTAAAAAAGCTGTCGGCGGCGGTGGTCAGAACGAAGCCGCCTGGAAAGCTGTGGACGCCCTCGGTCACGGCCTCGAAGGCTTTCGAGTGCTTGTCGCCTTCGGGACGCTTCTGGTGTAGCGTTTCCCATTCCTGAAGATCTTTAAAGTCCCTCCAGACAGGGATTGGGATCTCCGGGGGAGGGGGAGGCTTTATTGCCACTCGAGGATTCGCTCCCGATAGGCGTAAATCCAACCCAACGACAGAATCGACAGGAACATCAGCATCGTCCAGATACCCCACATGCCGAGGCCACGGAGCGCCAAGATCCACGGGAACAGAAACACCGCAAGCGCGTCGAAGATGATAAAGAGGAGCGCAACCAGGTAAAAACCGACGGGAAACTGCACCCATGCATCGCCGACTGGATCGGCGCCGCACTCGTAGCTCTTTAGCTTTTCGTCAAATGGACGCGATGGACGTAAGAGACTCGCCGCGCCGAGCGAGACCACGGCGAACCCGACGATCAGGCCTAGGAAAATAACGACGGGCAGGTAACCGGTCAGCGGAAGCTCGCCATGATCTCGTTCAGGACCGCCTCATTCGGTCGCGTGCGTGACTGTTCAAGCATGGACAGCGGTTCGTCGACGATGCCGAGCAGGTCGACGAAGTCCTGTTTGTCTGGCTCCACGTAGATCAGGCCTGTGGCGTACTCGCCACGGGCCATCGATTCGTGCAGTACACGTAGCGAGCCTATTTTGTCCGTTGGCTGGTAGTCCTCGGACAGCTTACTGAGCATGATTTTCGATCCATCATGCAATGTAACCTGTTTCGTCGTGCCAGGGTCGTATTCGATGTTGATGTCTTCGAAATATGGCACGAAGCTGACGTCGCTGAGCGATTCTCCGTGCTCCTTGACGTAGGAGTAGCTCCGGGTAGAGCCGACGTGGTCGTTGAACGTGACGCACGGTGAGATGACATCAATCATGCAGGTGCCGCGATGACTGATCGCCGCTTTCAGGATGGCCTTGAGCTGTTTCGAGTCGCCGGAGAACGACCGAGCTACGAACGAGGCGCCTAGTTCGATCGCGAGCGCACAGGTGTCAATTGGTGGCAAGTCGTTGATTACGCCGGTCTTCAACGTGGAACCAAGACCCGCAGTTGGAGAGAACTGACCCTTCGTCAGGCCGTAGCAGCCGTTGTCTTCGATGATGTACACGATTGGCAGGTTGCGGCGCATCAGGTGCACGAATTGTCCGATGCCGATTGCTCCCGTGTCACCGTCGCCGGTGACGCCGATCGCGATCATCTTCTGGTTGGCAATTACCGCTCCGGTAGCGATCGACGGCATGCGGCCATGCACCGCGTTAAAGCCGTGGGCTCTGTTTAAAAAATACGCCGGGGCCTTGCTAGAACAGCCGATGCCCGAGAGTTTGATCACCTGCGTGGGATCGATGCCGAGTTCGAAGAACGAGTCGATGATGCGCTCGGTGATCGCGTTGTGTCCGCATCCAGCGCAGAGTGTCGTCTTGGACCCGCGGTACTCCATTGGCTCGAGGCCGATACGATTGACTTTCTTCTTCTTTGGTGCCGGCTTCGGCGGTGCTGGTGTTGTCGCCATCTTTCCTTGTTTCTTCTCCGGGGCTTTGGGCTTCCGATTACGCTTTTCGCTCCTGTGCCAACAAGTCCGTCGTCACGGACTCGCCGTCGATCGGCAGCCCAGAGTAGTGGAGGATACTGCGCAGCTTGCCGAACTGCACAGCTGTGCACTCCGTTTTGATCAGTGACAGCATTTGTGCGTCGCGATTCTGCTCAATAACATAGACACGGTCGCAGCGATCAATGAACTCGCTGAGTTCCGGTGTGAATGGATACGAGCGTAGCCGGAGGTACGATGTATTGATGCCCTCGTCGGCTTTGAGCTGATCGCGCGATTCCACGACCGCCCAGTGCGTTGTGCCGTAGGCAATCAGACCGATGCCGCCACCCGTGCCGACCATTTCAATCTCGGGCTTTGGCACTAGCTTACGCGCCGTATCGAACTTGCGGGTAAGTCGGTCTAAGTTGTTGGCGTAGTCGTCGGCCCGTTCACTGTACTGGGCATCCTCGTTGTGTCCGGATCCACGCGTGAAATACGCGGGCATGCCGTCGCCCGGCACGGTGCGGTACGGAATGCCGTCTCCGTCTACATCCCGGTAGCGCCCGAACGTGCCGATGCGCTTCAGTGTTTCGGCATCTAATCGCTTGCCGCGGTCCAGAGGTTTCGTCGGGTAGTCGAACGGGTGCGCCATCCAGTGGTTCATGGCCAGGTCAAGGTCGGACATGACAAACACCGGTGTTTGTAGGCGTTCAGCCAAGTCGAAGGCTTCCATCGCCATCGTGTAGCACTCATCGACTGAGGCGGGGAGCAAGAGCGGATGCTTGGTGTCGCCGTGGGACAGTACGGCCGTGGATAGAATGTCCGGTTGCGCGGTTCTTGTTGGCAGTCCAGTGGACGGACCCACTCGCTGAACATCGAAGATCACAGCCGGTATTTCGGCGTAGTAGCCGAGTCCGGTAAATTCGGCCATCAATGACACGCCGGGACCGGCGGTTGATGTCATTGCCCGAGCACCAGCCCAGCTCGCGCCGAGCACCATGCCGAGCGAGGCGATTTCGTCTTCGGCCTGGATGACCGCGTAGGTGGCCTTACCAGTTTCAGGATCGCGGCGGTATTTCTTCAGATAATCAATTAGGGCTTCGGGCAGCGAGGATGAGGGCGTAATTGGATACCACCCTACGAACGTGACACCAGCCATCATGCAGCCGATTGCCGCTGCCGCGTTGCCCTCGATCAAGATCATGCCGTTCGTCTTGTTCATTGGTTCGATGACGAACGGATCTTGCTTTTCAAGATTGACTTCTGCGTACTCGTAGCCAGACTTGAGCGCGCCTAAATTGAGGGTGATCGCTTTTTCTTTCTTTCCGAACTGTTTCCTTAGCGCCTTTTCCATTTGCGCCATGTCGATGGAGAGCAGCCTCGCCATCACTCCGTCGTAGATCATGTTCTTGACGAGCCGGCGGAGCTTGGCGTCCTTGGTTATCGTACCGACGATCTTGTCAAACGGTACCGGATAGAACACGATGTCGTTGCGGAGCTCATTGAGCTTTAGCGGTGTGTCGTAGACGACGGCTGCTCCTGCCGGGAGCGTTAGCACGTCTTCTTTTGCGGTCTCGGCATTCATCGCAACAAGAAAGTCGACGTCTTTTTTCCGACTGATGTAGCCCTTCGCGCTGGCACGGATGGTGTACCATGTTGGCAGGCCCGCGATGTTCGACGGAAACATGTTCTTGCCCGACACGGGTACGCCCATTTGAAAAATCGATCGTAGGAGTACCGTGTTGGCGGTTTGGCTACCCGATCCATTGACGGTCGCAACCTGAATGGAGAAATCGTTGACGGTACGTTCGGTGCTCGGTGGGGCAACGGACTCTTGAACGGCGACGTCGATCACTGACATTTTTCTACCCTACCCCGCGGCTCATCCTATCGTGGCGGAGGAGGTTGCGAGCGGCTGACTGGTCGGTATGTATAAAAGTGTGAAACCGAAAAATTATATCACTCGTTAACGAGTGGCCGTATGGTTGCTGATGCAGAAGTCGGCAATGCACGCGAAATGATGACATGCTCTGCGACTATTTTACCGCTGATCAGGTGCGACTGGATGATAGCTTCGAGTACTGGAGGGTCGCACGCGGCGTACCAGGTGCCTTCGGGGTAGACAACGGCAATCGGGCCCCCATTGCATATACGCAGGCAGTTCGTCTTAGTCCGAAGGATGCCGCCGCGCTCTGATAGCCCCAACTCTTTGAGCCGGTGCTTAAGGAAGTCCCAGGCGACCAGGCCTCGGGCCGCGTCGCAGCACTTCGGTTTAGTTTGGTCACAGCAGAGGAAGATGTGGCGCTGGGCATCTGGCACTCCGATTGCTTCGGCGATCCGCTTCTGGGAGTCGGTCAAAGCAGTCTCACCTTGACCACCTCGCCTTGCTCGACACCGCCACTGCCTGCCGGAATCTCTATATAACCGTCAGCGAGAGACATGCTGGTGATATCGCCGGACGCCTTGAAGGCTGGGACGGCCATTCCCTCTACCACCCGCACTGTATAAAGCTGGTGGCGGTTAGGTGCCGATTTGATCCGCTGGCTGAGTGGCAGATCGATCGATCGGGTCGCCTCTGGTGAGAGTCGTGCCATCTGTCTAAGTGCTGGCGCCAGTAGGACGTAAGCGTTTGACAGGCACGACGTTGGATAACCTGGCATACCGAAAAAGAGCTTGCCAGCGACTTTTCCAAAGGCGGTGGGTTTGCCAGGCTTCACTGCGATGCCGTGAAAGATGACCTCTCCCCGTGCCGCGAGCAGGTCAAGAATCAGATCTCGTTCGCCGACCGAGCTGCCACCGGAGAACACGAGCAGGTCTTCGCAGAGGCAGGTGTCCAATGCCTCGGAGAGCGCGTCGATACTATCGTGTGCCGTTCGATAAGCGACCGGTTCCCCGCCATGCGCAGCCGTGACAGCAGCCAAAGTGAACCTGTTGATGTCATAGATTTGACCGGGCCCGAGGAGTTCGCCAGGCTCAATAATCTCGTTGCCCGTGGAGAGAATCGCGACACGCGGCCTGGCGTACACGGCAACCTCGGAGAGCCCAAGCGCCGCTGCTGCACCGATCCGGCCAGGTGTGAGCGTTGTACCCGATTCGAGAACCAGTTGTCCCTGGCGGATATCGGCGCCCTGGGGCCCCACATTTTGGCTGGGCGATACGGCAGAGAAAACTTGGACTACGCCGGACGACTCGCCATCGGTTTCCTCGACGATTACCACAGCGTCGGCTCCTGCCGGCATCGGTGCGCCGGTGGCGATCTCGATGCACTCTCCAGGCCCAACCGTGTGTCCGGACACCTGTCCGGTAAACAGTGTTTCGATTTTGGTGAGCGCGCGCGGTTGTTCACGCTTGGCGCCTGAAGAGTCTGTGGCGCGCACGGCGTAGCCATCCATGGCGGCGCGGTCAAACGGCGGAACATCGGCGGCAGCTACGAGGTTCTCGGCAAGCACCCGACCGTCAGCGTCGGTCAGTGGCACACGTTCGATACGGTCGATGGGGCGCACCGCCGTGTCGATGCGGGTCCGCGCGTCCTCAAGAGAGATAGTTTCACGGAGCGGGCGCATTCTTGTTGTCATATGCGCAACTGCTGGGCGAGGTGCCTCAACTCAGGGAGGATCAGCTGAGTCATGGCGAGGCGCACCGCGGGCTCGGAACCCGGCAGGACGAAGATCGCCGTACGTTTCACCGTGCCAGCCGTCGCGCGGCTCAGCATCGCGGCGGCACCGATCTCTTGAAAGCTCAGCATGCGGAACAGTTCGCCAAAACCATCGAGCCGTTTTTCGAGCATGCTGTCGATCGCGTCGAAGGTGCCGTCGCGCGTCGTGACGCCTGTGCCACCCGTGGTGATGATGACTTGAGTATTGGCTTCAGCAAGCTGTTCTCGCACGTACGCGGTGACCGGCTCAAGCTCATCCTTCACGATTGCGTGCCCGACGATGACGTGACCGGCATTCGTGAGCAGCCGGCGTATGGTGCCGCCACTTATATCGGTATCCGGGGTTCGTGAGTCGCTTACGGTCAGTACCGAGCACCCGACCGAGGCCGGTGCCTGCGATTTGTGTTCGAGGTGGCTCACGAGGCTGTTCTCACGACGCGATTATAGGCCGTGTGCAAACTCGGTCGGGCACCGTTTTGCTCTGCACTCGCATGCTATAGTTTTCGCGCGGGTGCTCGCGACAGTCTTAGAGAGTGTTACACACGCGTGCGCCCTTAGCTCAGTTGGATAGAGCGTCCGGCTACGAACCGGGAGGTCGCAGGTTCGAATCCTGCAGGGCGCGCCATTGCTTCCACGTAGAAATACGCACGCCTCGCACACGTCAGACACATCTTGCATCGCAGATTGAGTGAGATGATGAGGCCGGTGTTTGGTGGGCTGATACTATGGCCAACGCTGCCTGGAATCGCTGGGGGTGCATATCTCCTGGCGAGTGGGCCGAAGCTTTTGGTGCCATTTACGACCCGCAGGTTACTGCGATCTCACGGAGGCTGACCAGATGCTTGCCAAATTTCCGCCGAATCTTCGTTGGGTCGTTAAAGCTGCTTTCGCCATTTTTCTCTTCCTCGTTCTCGTGGGCACGACCTATCAGGGCGTGGCTACCGCTCTTGAGCGTCGGGAGCTTGAAAGGCCGGGGCGTTTTGTTGACGTCGGCGGTCATCAGTTACACATCCATTGTCTGGGCCAGGGCTTACCGACGGTCGTACTAGAGGCGGCGGCCGGGGGTATGTCGGCTGCCTGGGGTTGGGTTCAACCGGAGGTGGCCAGGGTGACGCGGGTGTGTAGCTACGATCGCGCCTGGCTTGGTTGGAGCGAAGGAGGGGACGATGAGTACTCGGCGGCACGCACGCTCGAGGAACTTCATACGCTACTGACCAACGCCAACGAGCAAGGGCCGTTCGTGCTCGTTGGACACGAGCTTGGTGCCACTGTCGTGCGCGACTTCGCGTTCCGCTTTGGCAGTGAGACAGCCGCTGTGATTTTCGTCCAAGAGCCTGGAGCGCGAACGGATCTGTTTGTTCGGTGGTGGCCATGGCTCGCGCGCGTCGGAGTTCTTCGGGCCTTGGGCACGCTGTCGAATCAGGCAGCGTCACTCCCGCGTGAATCAGGCAATGCGATGCGCATATTTCTGCATCGCCCAGATCATCTTGCGCGGGCATCGCGAGAGGCACTGAGAGCCGATGCGCCGGAGCCAGGGACTTCGTTGCCAGTCGTTGATTCATCGATTCCCGTCATGGCACTGACCACGGTAAGTGGAGGACGGCCCGCGATGCTTGCAACGCGAGAGCAGGCGGCCCCGATTACCCAGGTCGTTCGAGATACCGTGCTTCGATTGCGTGATCAGCCGAGCGCGTTTGCCACACCGTGACGTCCTTAACGTGAAGCCTGATGTCAGGGTCCGGGTTTGCCACGCAGCTGGTGGGTCAAGATTTTTCTCTCTTTCGTATCGTTAGTTTGTCGATCCGATTTGTTAGGAACCAACAACCGCATCCGTCGTCGGCGTCGCTCGGATCGAAAATCCCTGGTGCGACAATGCCACACCGATGGCTGCCAATCCAGCAGCAACCCATGCCCACTCCGTTAGCATCTCTCGTTCGATGAGGAGACCTGCCACAATGGGCGCTACGATTGACGCCAGCGACATCAGCGATTGCGTGAGGCCGAGAACGACACCTTGTTCCCGTTGATCGGCCTGTTGTGAAATCAAACTAGTGAGTACCGGTCGGATTATTCCGTTGCCGAAAGACGCCAGGAGCCCCATCCACAACAAGGCCGCGATCGAAGACGCGAGACCGAGACCGAAATAGCCGACAGCAAGTGTGACGAAACCAGCGGCAACCAACGCTGTCTCACCAAACCGTGTGACGAGGCGTCCGATCAATCCTCCCTGCAGGATGATTGTCAAAAATCCCACGTAGCCGAAGACGTATCCAATCTCGCGCGGTCCGAATGGCTGGCCATCGTAGGTGAATCGCCGTTCAGCGAAAAGTGCGAATCCTGAGATGAACATCGAGAACGAAGTGATGAAGAACAGGAACTGCATAAGCTGTCGGCTCAGACTCGGCCGGGTGAAGTAGTCAGCGTAGGTCCTCCAGTGCAGACTGGCCCGGCGATCGTCGAATGCGTTTGTCGACTGGCGGCCGCCCTTTAGAAGAGCGGCGGTACACAGGACACTTGCGGCCGACATGCAGGCCGCGAGGTAAATCGGTGTCGTCAGGCTGTACCGAGCGGCCAGGTAGCCGGTCAGTGTTGGTCCGATGAAGAAGCCGACGCCGAATGCAATGCCGATTAGTCCGAATGACTTCGCGCGATCAGCGGGCCGAGTGTGATCGGAGATATATGCCTGAGCCAGCGAGAGATTTCCAGCTGTGGCACCGTCTAGAATACGTGCGAAATAGAGCGCCAAGAGTGTCTGCGCGCGCGCCATCAGTACGAATCCGATAAATGTGCCGACTTGGCTGATAAGCAGCAGGGGCTTGCGACCGAAGCGGTCTGACAGTTGTCCGATAATCGGTCCAGAGACGAGTTGGAAGGCCGCGTACACCGAAATGAGCATCGTTGCCTGCAGAGGGCTGGCGCTCAGTGTTTCGGCATAGATGGTGAGCAACGGAATGACCAGTGTCATGCCGAACACGTCGACGAGCACGATAAGAAAAACAGGAAGTAGCGATACGCGCTGAGGCACGGCCTCTTGGTTGGCGGTCATTCGAACGAGATTATCCCGTAAACCAGGTGGCGGTTACTGTGCGTGGTCAGCGCTCTCGCTGGCTGGTAGCGTCGAACGTGAGAATTTTCCATGGGTGGTCGGTAGCTCTGGCTTCGGTGTTGAGTTGGGTTATACAGGCCGAGTCGTGCCGCATCACTTACATCATGACCGGCACGATTGAGAGCACAAGTAAGAGCGCCATGGCGACATTGAAGGCGCGGCGCATCACCGGCGACTCCTGAAAGAACCGACTGAGACCCACGCCGAACCCGGTCCACGTCGTCGTGGAACCAATGGTGACCAGCAGAGAGATTGCGAGGATGACCACAAGCTCTCTGGAAGCGCTGCCACTTACGGTCGTGTAGGTGGTAATGGCACCAATCGCAAAGACCCAGCCCTTGATGTTGATCCATTGAAAGAGGAAGGCCTCAAGGAAGGTCAGTGGGCGGCCCGGTGCCGTGCCAGTTGTGCCAGGGCCGGCTGTGGCGATGCGCCATGCCAAATAAAGCAAGAACGCGGCGCCGACGAATTTCATGGCGGAGTGCGTCTCCGGATGGCGTTGGAAGACGGTCCCCAGGCCCAGGCCGACCGCCAAGACGATTAACGGAAATCCGCACACGATACCCAGTAGATGGGGAAGTGTGCGGCGGAAGCCGAAGTTCGCTCCAGATGCGGCCAGCATCAGGTTGTTCGGCCCTGGAGTGAACCCGGCAACGATAGCAAACGGTGTGAAAGCGGCGGCCAACGCGAGCACGATAATTACCGGTTTCTGAACTGGGATGCACGGACGTTCGTTGATGACGTTCGGCTTTGCATTGCCTGCGTAGCGTAGATCAACTCGGTCTCTGAGTGCGGTCCGGTTGCCAGCACGCGCCTAAACGCGGCGATGGTTGCGCGGGTGTTACGATCCAGCGATTCGTACAACGCGAACCAGGTAGGGAAGTGACGGGTGTAAGTGCTGTCAAATGCCAGCCCAGCGTTGTTCATGACAGCAGGACATGTGTTGAACGATACGGCTGGCGCGGAGGCGGTGCACTCGCGATCGAAGTCGGCGTAGAGTGCGGCTTTCCTGGCAAGCGCGTCGTCTTGGGTGAGGTCGCCAGCGTTATGCGAGGCGTAGGCCTCTTTCAATCGTTGAAAGTACGCGTTGACCATGCGTGACTTGAGAAGAAATCGATCGACCTCACGATCCAATCGCTGAAACACTTCTGACTCGTCGCCGTACGTAGCTTTGGCAAAATCTCGAGCTGCGATGAATCCAACAAGCGTTGCGGCGGCTTCGGCTACGTCGACGGAGGCATGCGCTGTTTCTGGCTGGTTGTGAAAGTCTTCATGTGGCACTACGACCAGCATGCGCTCGAGGTTGGCGCTGGTCAACGCTGGAGAGATCGGACTCGATCCGCTGGCTACTGCCTCAATTAAATAGAAGAAGAGGTCATATGTCGTCTTGTCCACGGGACAATTCGGTTCGTCTGGCTCTATCAGTTGCAGAGCCTCGTAGGACGCAGGTAGTTCGAGTCGGCCGGTGAAGTAGCAGCGATAAATGCCGTCTTGGGCGTCGGAGAAGCGCTGGAAATTGCCAGTATGTTCGTACCCGAGACTCTGTTGAAACTCCTGCAGCTCGGCGATGACAGCTTGTCGCGGCAGCTTGAGAGGGGACCCCGATCTTGCGCTGCCGCAGTCCGAATTGGTGACTCCAATCGCTAGGAACGCGACAGTCGCTAAAGTTACGCGCCGTTGACGGCGGTCGCGTCGAAGGGATAGTGCAGTTGTTCGTACGGTGGAGTGTCTCAACGGTGGCGTTATTTTAACTGTTGATCGAAGATAATCCTGAGACGCTCGATTGCTGCTCAGCTGTCTAACTGGACTCACCGCCGCGACGCGAGTTGTCGCAGTGAATCTGGTGGCTGCTGGTTCAGCTCCGACAGGTGTTGAGTATCAATTCGCTTCACGTTTAAGCTGAGCGTATCGCACACCGCCGCCGTCAGTGTGGAAGACGAGACCGGAGAAGTCCATAGGTCCATGCACCAGCGAGGGCACCGGCGAGTGCGACGATCATGATGCTGATCCCGTTTCCAATTAGCGCGTACATCGGCCCCGGGCATGCACCCACGAGTGCCCATCCGAGTCCGAACGCAATGCCACCGAGCAGGTGGTTGCGACGCACGGGTCCCATGGCCTTCGTCGGGAGGTCGATGTGCTCACCGTGAAACGAGCGAATACGGAAAGTTCTGATAATGAAAAGCGATACGGCGGCCGTAGCCACTGCCAGGCCGATGATTCCGTACATGTGAAGACTTTGAAAACGGAACATCTCTTGGATGCGGAACCAAGAGATCGCTTCCGACTTGGTGAGTATGATGCCGAAGAGTGTCCCGATCGAGAGGTACGGTAGCAAGCGTTCTTGTGCTGGTGCTACCTCCATTGTTTGATTGTCGATGCTCATTCGTTCCTTCTCATAACAGGAGTGGCAGGATGAAATGCGTGGAACACAGACCACCAATGAAGAAGCCGATCACCGCCACGAACGATGCGAGCTGTAGCTCAGCCAGTCCCGTGATCGCGTGACCGGAGGTGCAGCCTCCGGCATAGCGAGCCCCGAATCCCACAAGGAATGAACCGCCGGCGAGCATGGTCACGCCTGGAAGTGTGAGTAGACTTTCCCAGCTGAAGATCTCTACTGGTACAAGACCGGAGAAGTCGGTGAGACCAAGAGCGGTGAGGTCGGCCCGTGTGGCGGTGGAGATCCCGATATGGCTGTTCGGGTCAGCGAAGGCGATTCCAGCGACAACACCCCCGAGGAGCACGCCCAGCACGAACACCAATAGCCACGTTCCTTCTCGTCGCCAGTCGTAGTTGAAATACCCCAGTCCTGAGGGAAGCGTTGCCGCGCAGGCGTGTTGGAGACTCGTCGAAACTCCGAAGCGTTTACGTCCGACTAGTAGTAGTAGTGGCACAATTAAGCCGATCAGGGGACCGGCGATGTACCAGGGCCAAGGATTGGATAAGAGGTCTCGCATAGGTCAGTTGTAGTGGCTTTGTCGAGACTCGTTGTTCACGTTGACACGAGCGTATACCGTTCGATCTATCGCTGCAATATTGGAGCACTGTCAGGTGTTTATTCTGGTGTGAACGTCGATTGTGCCAATGTGTGTGACACTTGCCGGATATGCCTACACGTTCCGCTCCCTCTACCGACTTCGCAGATATGTATTCGCTGGTGGACGTTCCCGAGGAGTTGGCTGACGGCATCGTAGTCGACATATGCACGGCGAGTCTGCCTGGGCAGAAGAAGGCGATTCGGCGTGACCGCGACAGTACGCGCTAGGCGCTATCCAAAAATCGGTGCTGCGGTGCCGATCCTCGCGCTTACCGGCGTGGTGTACGCAATGGCCTCGTCGGCCTTGGCACAGCAGCCTGCAGTGCCGACCACGACAGCCCAGTCGACCACCCAGGACGACTCGTTCGATACGCAGTTCGGACCTCTCTCCTCCACGCTCGATCTCCGTGCCTTGGAGGACCTGCCGTCGACCATGAACCTATTTTCATTGCTGGAGACGGGTCAGCCGGAGGTTGTCAGCGATCGGTTTTCAGGAAGCGTGAACTTGGCGGAGCCGGCCCGCCTTGGCGTGTTTCTGACTTCCTGGACGCAAACAACGTTCCTACTGGATGGAGTGGACGTTACGAGCGCGGCTCGAGGCGGCCCTCTTTTTGTGCCGTCGATACAGCCGTGGCAGCGCGTTGGGGTGATATCTGGCGCGTTCCCGATAAACGTTAGTGGGCCCGGGTTGCTGATTACGCTCGATCCGCAGCGACCTCCAGAGCGATGGCAAGCGAGGGGCACAGGCGCAGGGTCTGGATCGAGCCTTGTCGGGACACGCGGCTCGCTCGCTTCACCGATCGCTCGCCCGGCTGGAACGGGCTACGTGACTGCCACAGTTGGAGGGCCGATTGCCGGCGGTCGGGCAGGCTTGCTGGTGTCGGCATCGACGATGCGCGCCTCACAGTTCGATAAAGGGAGCGCGTCAACGTCGGAGCAGGCGTCTGATACCGTGCTTGCCCATCTCGTTGTTTCACCCAGCAGTGTTGACGAGGTCCGCACGATCGGAATCAGGCAGATCACCCGCTATCCAGGAGCACATGGCGTGCCGGCTGTATCCGACGGCTCTGACCGTCGCGAGGAGACCACGCACATCCAGTCAACATGGCAACATGCCTCGAAAACCGGGTTCGGCAGGCGCGCGTTCGTCGCGTTTACGGATCGAGCGTGGGATCTCCGCGCGGGCACGACGGGGCTTCGCACGATCGAACGACTAGCGGACGGTCCTCCTTCGCCGCTCGGCACGCCAGGTGCCGGGCGGGAGCAACGGTGGTCAGCCGGATGGAGTGCGCAGGGTAGCGTGTCGGGGCTGATTGGCGGCAGGCATCAGTTTCGGTTTGGCGCCGACATCAGCGGCGTATCGTCGCGAGAAGATGCAGCGCCCGCGGCGATCGTTGGTGAGCGGGTCGGGGGACTTCCTGCACGTCTATGGCGCTTCTCAGCCAGTCGCGACACACGGCGGACAAGGGTGGGGATGTCGGCTTTTGTGTCCGACTCTGTGCAGCTCTGGAATGCTGTGACGTTGCAAGGGGGACTTCGCATCGACCGCGTGACCGGCAAGGCCCGCGGGGCGCCTCAAGGTATTACATGGACGAGCGTGCTCCCGCGGTTGTCAGCCCGCTGGGATTTCGGTTGGGCGGCGGTGTACGCGGCCGAGACTCGCACGGCCGACTCGCTGCTCACGGATGTCCTCTCCTACGGAGATCCCGAAGCGTCGGTCTCCGAGGTATATCGCTGGGACGGTGGTCGCCAGGGTTCACTTGTCGCGCGTGGGGGTCCCGGAGCCGGGGCGGACGGTGCGTTAACGTTGGTCGATCCGGGGATTGAGCGACCGATCACGCGGGAAATTATTTTCGGATTCGAGATGACGCCGCCGCGTTTCGTGCGCACGAGGATGACGGCGATCTCTCGGCGACGTTCGCACCAGGTTGCGTTGCGCAACGTCGGTGTTCCCGTGGCGAGCTACGATGTCTTTCATGTCGCGGATCCTGGGCCGAGTCGTAGCGACCCGATAGACGATCAGCTGTTGCCCATTTATAATCGGTCGCCAGCCACGTTCGGCATGGACCGCTACGAACTGTCGAATTCCGATCAGCCGGCAACGTTTCACGGCGTCACAGTGATCTTCGATAGGTCTACGCCGCGTGTGTATCTTTCCGCCGCAGTTGCTATGGGATGGACCGACGCGGCGGCGGGTAATCGTGGCTATGGCCCTGGGGAAAACGACGCTGGGCTCGTCGGCGAGCTGCTTACCGACCCCAACGCCACGACGCATGCTCGCGGTAACGTGTTCGCCGACCGTCAGTACGATTTTAGAGTGGCCACAGCGTACAAGTTGCCCCACGATATCTCGTTCGGCGTGGTGGCGCGATACCAGGACGGGCAACCCTTCTCGCGAATGGTGATCCTGCCAGATTTGAATCAGGGTGCGGACGCTGTCAGGGCATTTCGCAGTGGCAAGTCGCGGTTCACATTCACAGGCACTCTCGACATTCGCGTGCAGAAAGGTATCGCGTTGCCAGGAGGGGGGAGGGCCGCCCTTGTACTCGACGGCTTCAACGTGATCAATATGGACAAAGAAGTCGAAGAGTGGGTCGTCACCGGAGCCGAATGGACAAGGAACTTGAAGAGTAGTCCGTCGCCGGATCCGACCACGGGACGCCGACGGACGCTCTATCGGACGCCAACGCTTGCTCAGCCGCCGCGTGCCTTACACATCGGAATGCGCGTGTCGTTCTAGCGCGGTTTTGCCAGGCGGCTCGACTGGGATAGGTTTCGCACGCTAACCTGGGCACCGTGGAAGTGGGCAAAAGCCGTGGCAGCGTTGCACTGGCAGTGTTGGATAGCGTCGGAAGCTGGGGTCCTTTCGCGAGAGCTGGCACAGAATGAAGATCGAGTCTCTCGCCGATCGAATTATTCTCGCGTGCACGCACGTTCGGCACAGCCCTGCCTTTTCGGTAAGATCATCCATGATGTGTCGTGTCCCTCGCCTGTGTCTGATCATTCTAGGCGTGCTGGGCCCTGCCGCGGCCTTCGCGCAGACGGCGGAACCGTTGCTGATCCGCGTCGAACAGGAGCGTCAGGCCTATCTCGACACGCTTCGCGAACTGGTATCCATCGAGTCAGGGAGCGGAGACATCGAGGGCCTGAACCAGATTGCCGAGCTGATCGCGGATCGACTCCGTGCCCTTGGGGGGGACGTGGAGTTTGTAGCCCCTTCTACCGACATGGTGCGGTTTGAAAATACCCCCACGAGCACGGGACGGTCTGTCGTCGCACGCTTCCGTGGAACGGGGACGGCCCGGATTTTGCTGCTTGCCCACATGGACACTGTATATGCACGGGGCATGCTCGCGCGGCAACCGTTTCGGATTGACGGAAGTCGTGCGTACGGTCTCGGCATCGCGGATGACAAACACGGTGTCGCGCTCATTCTGCACGGTGTTGGTATCCTGCAGGCGATGGGTTTTCGCGACTACGGTGTCGTGACGGTGCTCATTAACGGCGATGAAGAGTTGAGTTCCCCGGGCTCCCGAGCTCTGGTCACTAAACTCGGGTCGGAACACGATTTGGTGTTGTCCTTCGAGGGCAGGGGGCGGCCTGACTCAATCCAGCTCACCACCGCGGGAATCGCGTCCGTCCAGCTCAAGGTTACCGGGCGCGCGGCACACGCTGGAAGTGCGCCTCAACAGGGGCGAAATGCGCTCTATGAGTTGGCACATCAAATTCTGCAGATGCGGGATCTGTCGGATGCTCGTACGGGCGTAAAAATGAATTGGACGCTGGCCAATGCTGGTAGCGCACGGAACGTCATTCCTGCCGAAGCACGGGCGACGGCGGACGTGCGAGTCTTGCGGGCAACCGATTTTGAGCGCATTGAGCAACAGATTCGCGACCGCATGCGCCACAGATCCATTCCAGACGCCACAGTAGAGATGGCGTTCGAGCGAAGGCGGCCACCGCTTGAGCCGACACGCGCCTCGCGCGCGGTCGCGACTTACGCGCAGCGCGTCTACCAGCGCATTGGGCGGCGACTGAACGTGCAAACAACAGCCTCCGGTGGCGGTACCGACGCTGCATTCGCCGCAATGGAGACAAAGGCTGCTGTGCTTGAGGGCTTTGGGCCGATGGGCTTTGGTGCTCATTCAGAGAATGCGGAGTACATTGAGATCTCGTCGATTGAGCCTCGCCTCTACTTGATGACCCGGTTGATCGTAGATGTTGCGCAGGGTGCTGCGGGCGATACGACGAACTAGGCGCGTGTTGGAGTTGTGCGTCGAGGCCAAATGCGTGTGAGCCGGATGGAAATCTGGAACGCGTTAGTCTGAAATTATATTGCCATGACAGATTCACCTCACTGTTCAGAGTGCGGCCGTTCGTTAATGGCTGGTCGTTGTCTTCGCTGTGATGGCAGGCGACTGCTTCGCGTTGTGTACGGCGAGTTCGTGCAGCGGGAGATATTCGTCCTGACAGTGCTCGTGGGTGTCACGATCGTGACGTTTCTTGTGACGCGGCAGGTTGCAGTTAGTAACGACGAACTGCGTCGCCAGCAGGCGGCGCTGTGGTTCGAGGCGGGTCAAGAGGCGCTGGCGAGCGGGAGTGTGGAGCCTGCCGTGATGACACTGCGCCGGGCTGTTTTGCGAGATCCGGAGAACAGAGAGTATCGCCTCGCACTGGCCAGCGCGTTGGCAACCAGTCGTCTTGACGATGAGGCGAAACGCGTACTGCTGATTCTTCGTGAATCCGAACCCGAAGATTCGGAGACGAATGTGCAGTTTGCTCGCATCGAGGCGCGGGGATCTGACGCGGACACCGCTCGACGTTACTACGAGAGCGCGATAGCTGGCCTTTGGCGAACCGAAGACGCCGAGGAACGGCGGACTGTACGACTTGAGCTGATCGACTTTCTCGTGCTGCGCCAGGAGCGGGAGCGTGCGTTGTCACAATTGCTGGCTCTGGATGCGAATCTTCCGGTCGATAGAGATGTTCAGGTTCGGGTGGGTCGCCTTTTTCTGAGCGCCGGCGATCCGCGTCAGGCGCTGGATCGCTTTGTTAGTGTTCTCGATATCGATCCTGAGAATGGATCAGCACTCGTGGGTGCGGGAGAATCGGCGTTCGAACTAGGTGATTACCTTGCCGCTGGACGCTATCTCAGCGAGGCACCGGAAGACGATACAGGTGTTGCCGCGTTACGCGAGGTTAGCGAGCTCGTGCTCAAAAGTGATCCTCTTGAGCCCAGATTGAGCGTGAGCGAGCGTAGTCGCCGGCTGCTCTTGATGTTTGAGCAGGCGACGTCGAGTCTCGGTATTTGCTTGATTGACCCATTGGTTGGTGGACGCGACACGCTCGAAGCGCTGCAGATTGAGACTGTTGACTTCGATGCTGCGGTGGCAGAGCAGCGGCGCGGGGATCTCCGTGACCTCGTCGATGAGGGTGTTGACCTTATCTATCGCATCGAGCGCTCCATCGAGCTGCGTTGCAGTACACCGATCACGGCACTCGATCGGGCGCTACTACTGATCGGCCGGCGACACGGGTTCGAACAACCGTGAGTGATACTCGCACTGGCGAGGTGCAGCATCTCCGTCTCCGCGAAAGTCAGATTTTTCTTGCCCTTTCAATAATTATCGGCATTCTGGCGGGTCTGGTGGCAGTGCTTTTCAGCTTGGCGATCGACCGAGCCGATTATGCGTTGTTCGGGTTCGAACCATCGTCGCTGCGGACATTTTTTGTACCGGTGCTCGTCAGCCTTGCCACAGGTGTGCTGCTCGCTACCGTGTTTTCAGGTGTGCGCGGGAGCGGAGTACCGCAGACTAAAGCGGCCTTTCACTTGCAAGGCGGCGCGATTCCGATTCGCGTCCCGCTCGGCAAGTTCATTACGGCCGCTCTGTGTATTGGATCAGGCCATTCGATGGGTCGAGAGGGTCCCTCGGTGCAGATCGGCGCCGGTATTGCATCAGCGATTGGAAGGTGGCTCCGTTTGTCCCCGGCTCGTATCAAAGAACTTGTACCGGTCGGCGCTGCCGGCGCGCTCGCCGCGGCTTTTAATACGCCGATTGCGGCCGTGTTGTTCGCACTCGAAGAGATCATCGGTAACATGAACGCCACGCTTCTGGGGTCGACCGTAGTTGCCTCAGTGGCAGCGGTTGTCGTTCAGCGCTCGATCCTTGGGAACGAACCGCTGTTTCGTGTGCCGGCCTACGCGCTTGAGCATCCAGCGGAGCTAATCGGATACGCCGTTCTTGGAGTTGTTGGGGGCCTGGTGTCGCTGGCGTTCTGTAAATCCTTGCTCGCGCTTCGCCTCACCTTCCGGCGCCTACCTAAGTGGACGGTTATGTTGCAGCCAGCCATGGGCGGTGTTGCGATTGGCGTCACGCTTCTGTTTGTTCCAGAAATTAAGGGTGTTGGTTACGACTACGTGGATCAGGCGCTCAACGGTGGCCTGGTGTTGCGGACGATGATTCTGCTCTGCATCGTGAAGCTTGCCGCTACTGTTGTGTCGTACTGTTCCGGCAACGCGGGTGGCATCTTTGCTCCTAGCCTCTATATCGGAGCCATGGCCGGCGGCGTGGTCGGGATGGTCGTCAACAGTGTTTCCCCGTTTCCCACCGGTGAGCCTGGCGCGTATGCGCTGGTCGGCATGGGGGCGCTTTTCGCCGGCATCATTCGTGCGCCGTTGACTTCTGTCTTCATGATTTTCGAGATTACGCAGGACTATCAAATTCTCGTGCCACTGATGGTTGCGAACTTGCTGAGCTTCGCGATTTCTCGACGATACCAACCAATACCAGTCTACGAGGCGCTGCTACATCAAGATCAGATCCACCTGCCATCTGGTGCGCTTCGAGAGTCGGCTGGGTGGACGGCCCGAGACATCATGAACACCGAGGCGTTGCCATTTCTCATGGCGAGTCAATCCGTGGACCAGGCCTTGGAAGCGGCAGGTTCTGACCGGCACTCGGCGTACCTCGTCGGGTCGCGGGCATCGATGCGTGGGATCGTGACGCCCGAGCGACTCGGTGAGATGTGCAAGGCAGGGCGTGGCGGTGACGCTTTGTGGTCCACACTGGATGAGACGTTTACGCACGTCCATCCAGATCACTCGCTCGATGTTGTGCTGGTCCGCTTCGCGCAGGGAGTCGGGCTACTGCCGGTTGTCAGCCGCACGGCGATGCGGGTTGAGGGCGTGATAACAATCGATGACATCACGAAGTTCGCCAGGCAGGATAAAAGGCGGCAGCCGCCGACGGCCAGCGGTGGCTGAGTTCCTTTGCTCCGCCCGTTTACGGGGTTTCGTCGAAGATTAACTGTGCATTGCTGCGCACACGCGCTGGCCGTGCAGTGAATCCAGTCGGAGGCATCCAGGTGCTGGCGATGTCGTCGACAGTTTTCCCCTCCCGCTTGGCTACTTGCACGTCGCTGACATATCCACGGACGAATTGGATGAAGTTTCTTAGATCTGCTGGAGTGGTGGTGGTCGGGCTGTGCCCGCTGATGAGCGTGTCAACGTTATCGTTGATGAACGCGGATGCTTTCTCCAGCGTGTCGGCATAACCGATGCCGGTGCCACCGTTGTTGGCGTCCATGATTGGCATGTCCATCGCCGGGAACGCATGGGCGATGTGCATTACGCGATGCGTCGGGAATAACACCATGGCGTCACCATTGGTGTGCGAGCGCCCGAAGTAGTACAGGTCAATCTAGTTATTGCCGCTACCGATGGTCATTCGATCAGCAAACGTCTGCGTCGGCATTCCTTTGCCATTATTCTCTCTGAAGATATTCCTGGACGGAGCGTTGCTTGGCGGATTAGAGGAATTCGAGCGCATCTCCTGCATGTTGGTTTCGGTGTTCTCGTGCGCCACGATTTCGATGTTTTCGGCTAATTCCACGTTGCCACTGACATGGTCGCCGTGCGTGTGCGTGTTGATGATCATCGTAACGGGATTGCTTGTCACCGACCCGATCGCGGCGAGCAGTGGCTGACCCCAGCCTGGATTCTTAGTGTCGACCAGAACGACGCCAGTTTCTGTCACAAACGCGGAGGCGTTCCCGCCACCGCCCTTGAGCAGGTACAGGTTGTCTTTCAGTTGTTCGACTTCGACAACGCGAAGCGCTTCTTGTCCGGAGAGTGGCTGCTGAAGCGCGGCGACGGTCAGGATCACGCCACCGATTGCGATTAGCGTTCCGAGCAAAATCCGCCTCTTCGTCGGTTTCATCGGGCCTCCTGTAAACAGATCAATCAGCGGACGGCTGTTGCTCGCTTTGCGCAAGGTTAGCGCCGGAGAGGCGTCGTGCGACGCTGGTCGACTATATCAGTACCAGTCGACGTCAATTTCAACTTGCGTAGGATAGCAGCAGCCCGTCCAATCGGCAGCCGCGCCTAAGGATTCTTAGTACACTAGACGGCTCATGTCAGAGCCTATTCTCGAATTGAGTGGTGCGACCGTGGTGAAGGGTGACCGACCCATCCTAGACAATCTCACGCTGACCATCGCTGCCGGTGAGCACACCGCTATTCTTGGTCCCAACGGTGCTGGAAAGTCGGCGTTCGTTCGCCTGCTTACGCACGATGACCGGCCGTTGAGCATCGCAGGTGCCCCTTCCCCAATCCGGGTGTTCGGTAGCGATCGCTGGGATGTGTTCGAGCTACGGTCGAAGTTGGGCATTGTGTCGTCGGACCTGCATTTCCGGTTTGTCTTCGGTAACAATGAAGGCCGCGTTCGGGCTGATGCTGCGGTGTTGTCTGGCTTCCTCGCCACGCATGGCATCCTGCGGTACGGTGTGGTCACCGCCGATATGCGGCGTCGCGCGACCGACGCGCTCGACCGGATGGGGGTCGCTCATCTGGCCAAGCGGTATCTGGATGAGATGTCGAGTGGTGAGGCACGGCGTGTGCTGTTAGCACGTGCATTAGTGACGGTGCCACGCGCGTTGGTGCTTGACGAGCCGACGACCGGTCTTGATCTGATTGCCAGACACGCCTTCATGGAGCGTGTGCGGCAGATCGCAGAGCAGGGCACGACCCTGATTCTGATTACGCATCACGTCGAAGAAATCGTACCTGAGATCAGCCGCGTCATCCTGCTGGGCGATGGCCGGATCGTTGCCTCTGGCTCCAAAGAGTCGGTGCTGACCACCCAGTCCATCAGTAGCTTGTTCGATGGCACTGTAGCGATAGACGAGGAGCAGGGCTACTACTATGCGAGGCCCGGACGGTAGTTCAGCTGCGTGAAAACGCGGCGACCAGTGAGGACAACGGGACGTTTGTCGAGTGGTCGTCAAGCCGGCGGAACAGCAGGGGCGTTGTCAAGGAATTCTGCGAGTCGATTTAGTAAGACTCGGTCTGATTTACTGAAGACACACTTCGATGTTTCTGGATGACTATTCCAACTCGGCGAACGTTCGGCGCGCCAGGACGGTAACGTATCCGATGAAGGTGAACGTCACGGCGAGTCCTACAGAGAGCAGGGCCCACTCGACGGTATTGCGGCCGCTGCTGCTAACCGTTTCGGCGCCGACGTATCCGAGATAGAGATACGAAAACGCGCCAGGCAGCGTGAAAATACCGCTTGAGATCAGGAACGGAAAAAACGGGACACTGGTCACACCGAAGAGATAGTTGCTGGCACTGTAGGGGAGCGCAGGGTTCAGGCGAATTAGTGCCACAATGCGCCATCCACCTCGGTTGATCGTGTGGTCGACGATTTTGAAACGCGGATAGCGTTCCATGAGCCGCACGACGTTGTCCCGCGCGACGTATCGACCTAGGAGGAATGCGGCCGCGTCTGCGACCGTTGTTGCGATGGCGACAACCACCATGCCCCAGCCGATACCAAATACCGCGCCGGCGAGCATCGTCAGAGCGGCTCCCGGTACGAACAGCAGTGCCAGTATGACGTAGGCTGCGCCGAATCCGACCATGCCTATCGGCCCGCTGGTTTCTGCCCACGAGCGCAGCGCGATGATCGCGGTATCCATCGGTAGTGTGCGCAGTGTGACCACCAACGCTACGACGAGGCTGGGATAGAGCACTGCGCGAACGAGCGTCGTTCTGCGACTTGGTCGAGGTTTGTGTTTGGGGGAACTAAGCATTGCGCTAGAGGTCATGTGTCTTCCCAATGAGGGTACGGCACAATGGTTCTGTGGGCGAGATCGGAGTGAAGCGTGCTTCTAAGATTAGGCAGATTCAACATCGTGATGGGTGTAGCGTTGGCCGTCGTTACGGGATCGGCGGAAGCAACAGTCGACCCGTCAGGCTAGACACACGACGGCAGTCTCGTTAGCAGCAATCTAACTCAGGTGAGCAGCAAGCGTCACCGCCGTCCACGGCGTTGTCTGCTGAGCTGGTCACTGAGGCGTGGCCGGTGGGACCGTCCACGATTACGAAGAAGCCTACATACGGCGCTCGCGAGAGCTTCGCCGCTGTGTCGGTGCACACCTCAACGTGGCTTCCACGCGGGAACAGGTGTCCTTCCTCGTCGATCGCGGCCTTGAGTGGACCGAGATAGATCGCGTGCTGGCCAACATAGGAGCACCCAGCTTGTTTCTCGAACTTATAGCCGCGCACGGTCACTGAGTGGAAGCGACAGCCCTCGACTTCGCGCCAGAAGGTCTTCTGCATGGTCGAGATCCCGTAGAAACCGGCACGCTCGAGGGAAGCGAGAAACGCTTCCTCAGTCAGCGCACCGCTGATGCACTCGCCCCAGAGCTGGCCGTCGGCGCGCATCTTGGGTGGTACCTCGCGATCGGCCACGATGTCCGCGATCACTGTTCGGCCGTGATCTTTCAGCACGCGCCAGATCTCTCGAAAAACTTTCGGCTTGTCTGGCGAGAGGTTTATTACACAGTTCGATGTCACAACATCGGCGATGCCGTCCTCGAGAGGAATCGCTTCGAGAAACCCACGGCGAAACTCCACGACGTTCCAGCCAAGCGCGTCAGCGACTTTCGCACGACAGTCCTGGGCCACTGCCAGCATTGAGTCGGTCATGTCGATGCCGTAGACGCGTCCTTCCGTGCCTACTTTTTTCGCGGCGATGAAACAGTCGATGCCCGCGCCAGAGCCGAGGTCCACCATCGTTTCGCCAGAAGTTAGTGCGGCAGCGGTCAAGGGACTGCCGCAGCCATAGAATCGCTCGATGACCTCGGGCGGAATGTGAGTGAGATCAGCCTCGTCCGGGCGCACCGGACAGCAGAGTTCGGCTTGCGGTTCTTTGGCTGCTTGCCCGTAGAACTCGCGCACCGACCTACGGGATCGGTCGCTCGTTTCCTCGGAGAGCACGCATGCCGAGTGCGTTGTTCGAACGATCGCCTCTTCATCTTGGAGCGTACGTTCACCCATGGCTCGAAATACGACAGGTCGATCGAAGCCCGATCGTGGCTGCACTGTGGCCTGTCCTTCCGACGCCAGCTCAGTAAATGTATCTGTCGCCAGTCCTTTGTAGAGATTGCAGTACGGATCGTGTCCGACGAAGCTCTGCGTGGCCCAATAACCATGCTCAATGTCACCTCCACCGCAGAGGAACTTCAGCGTGCAACCGTGGCACTGTGGCTTTTGCTCAACCGTAGCGTCGCGCATGTCTCGGCACACGGCGCTGTCTTTCCAGATTCGTTCGAGTGATGTGGCGTGCAGATCGCCGCACCGCAGCTCCGGTACGCCGGCCATGGAGGCGGACGGATACACGCAGCCGTCCGTGTAGACACACAGACTGTTCCACCCGGCACCGGACAGATCGTTTTTGATGCCCGCGCGGCCATCTATGCGGAAGCGGAACTCGTCGACGTTATCGATCGATACTCCCAGCTCGCGAGCAACAGCTCGAGCGCTTCGCACGGCAGCGAGAATCGCGTCTGCGCCAGGAAGATTCGCGAATGGGCCGTTCAGTACACGGCCTCGTCGGTGGGGCCACAGTAGGTGCACGTTGCGTACACCGAGCGACGCCGTAAGTCTGACGAGTGCATCCACGTTTTCCAACGTGCGTTCCAGCAGAACCATGCTGACGCTGGGTCGCAGTCCTGCCGTGACTGCGGTTCGAATGCCTTCAATGATGCGCGCGAATGAACCGGCGCCTCTGATCGGATCGTTGGTCTCCGCTGACGCTCCATCGAGACTGATCTGCACGCGCAGTCTATCGCCGGCAAGCGCGGTCAGTTCATCGAGTCGTTCTCCTTGGAACAGCGTGCCGTTGGTGAGGATGACAAGCTCGCGCTCGTGATCGGTAACGATCCGGCGACTCAATTCGAGGGCGTCCTGGCGGGCGAGCGGCTCACCACCGGTGAAGAAGAAGCGTTCGACGCCTAATGCAACACCTTGATCGATCGCGTTCATTAGTTGTTCGGTTGGTAACCCTTGGGATTGATTGGGACCCGACGACACTAGGCAGTGCTCGCAGGAGAAGTTACAGAAGTCGTTCACGTGGAGCCACAATTCGGCAAGGCGTTCGGTGCGCAAATACGCCGATCGCCCGAGGTAGGCTGGCGAGACGGCTCCTTCGCGAGACAAGAATCCTTGCCGCAGCGCGTCACGCGCGAACGTTTCAACGTGGAGCCACGCTCTGGCGACGTCGAGGCCGGCGTTATTGGCGTAGTTTGAGACCACGTCCCGCATTGGCGTCTTTCCGTCGAAGAGTGGCAGCAGGTGTATGCCCCGGTCGTCAGTTGCGATCCAGTTTGGCGTGGCCGGGTCGAGCGCGAGCTTAGATCCTGGCAGCGTCACGGTGGCGTAGGCAGGTGCCCGAAGTATAGTCGTGTCGTCGAGCACGAGTGGTATCAGCGGGTCCATCGAAAAATACCTTTCCATCAGTGCACGAGCACCCGGTTTCAGTAGTGTGCGGCGATACTGGTCGCCGATCAAGTGGCAAGAGCCAGGGTAGAGGCGAAGGGCTTGAATCGTTAGTTCTAGGTTGTCGCGGCGATCTCAGAAGGAGGCAGTGGAACGTGGCATTCATCTCTAAAGCAGCAGTAACGTGAATTCTGTTGAGTTGATACGTGATCAGGCCGGCCTTTGAGGAATACCGCCACGACCTCGATACTCATTCCCAGAATGGAGGATTGATAGCGGAGATCCTTCTAAAGTACTCACGCCAGGACAGTCGATTTTTGAGTGATCGCGTGCGTTGTCATGTTCATTCGGTGGTCCCTAAACGCCAGGCACGCTTCTGGCGGTAAGCAAAATTTCGCCCACGCTATCCGGATTCATGAATTTCACAATACATAAAAATGGATTTATCAGGTTGTCAGTTGGGTTTGAATTGCCCTTAATTCTCATTTTATAGGCGTATTCAGGTGTCGTTCTCCGGTGGTACGGATCTGGCATGTGGTCTGTTCGCACTAGCCTCGGCTTCGAGCCAAGGCGCTTTTATTAAAGGTGCAGCGCTAGAATTCCGGATGTTTTTTTGGAGGTTTCTTCTATGAGTAGGTCGAGTATTTGTGGATGGCTGCTCGTCATCGCGGCGTTTGTCGCGTTGCCCGCAGCCAGTCACGCACAGGAAGCGACGT
>Ga0315339_1000730_pt1 | contig 36530 bp, 37 predicted proteins | sample ASW17metaG_FD_204514 | JGI IMG/M metagenome (GOLD analysis project Ga0315339, IMG submission 204514) | Ammonia-oxidizing marine archaeal communities from Pacific Ocean, United States - ASW #17 | ecosystem: Environmental > Aquatic > Marine > Oceanic | place: USA: California | collected 2016-12-05 | reverse complement strand
CTTCGGTTTAGCAGCTGACTTCGGTTTTATGGTCTTCTTTTTTGTTTCAACCATCTCAATTTTTCCTGTTGAAACGTTTTCTGCTTTCTTTTGCCACCCTGCTACTTTTTTCTTTACAGGTTTCTTTTTATTTACTTCAGCCTCAGTCGTTTTAACTTGTTTAGTCTCAACTAGGCTTAAACCTATTTTTGAAAGATCTACTTTTGGTAGCGGCTGTCTTTTAGGTTTAGGGGCAATTGGTACACGCTCTTTCTTCTTAGACGTATCTATAATAGCTGCTTTTGGAATATCAGGAGCTGATGTTACGCTTTTTGTAGGAGTTTCAATACTTGTATTATCTTTTTGGTTACTATTACCATCATAACCTGGTTTATTTGACCTATTGTTTGGCCTTTTATTTCTATTTCTATTTCTATTATTTCGTGACCTGTTCGGCCTATTTAATTTTTCATTTACATTTGTTTCAGCTGTAGCTTCCTCACCTTTGGATACATTTACTTTCTTAACATTCTCATCGTCGACTGTACTTGTAATTAAGTTCTTGAAAAAACCAAAGATTGACGAGTTCTTTCCTTTCTGTGTTGATCTTGCGGGTATTATAGCTTTAACTGCAGGCTCCAATCTTTCTTCTATTGTATTCTTTTCATTTTCTTTATTTTCATCCTCATTCGATGGCTCAACAACTGCATAACTAGCTTTACCAAGCTTAGTAGATGATTTTTGTAGGTCATATTTCGGTATTTCAAGGTAACGATTCGGTATAATTGCTATTTGATTGCCGGTTTTACTTTCAATATCAACAATTTCATTACGTTTTTCATTGAGGATAAGGGTAGCAACTTCAACTGGTAGTTGAATAGCTATTGATTGATTATTTTCTTTGTTTGCCTCTTCTTGAATAAGTCTAAATATAAATAGAGCTGTAGATTGAACATCTCGAACCCTACCTGTTCCTTGACATCTGGGACATGCTCCATTGACCGATTCGCCTATACTTGGTCTTAATCGTTGTCTGGAAAGTTCTAATAACCCAAATTTCGAAATTTTTCCAATCTGAATTCTTGCTTTGTCTTGTTTTAGAGTATCTCTTATTCTGTTTTCAACTTCTCTTTGATGCTTTGAATTCTCCATATCGATAAAATCAATAACTATCAAACCACCAATATCTCTAAATCTTAATTGTTTGGCTAGTTCATCAGCTGCTTCAAGATTTGTGTTATAAGCTGTTGATTCAATGTCTCTACCCTTTGTAGACCTGCTAGAATTGACATCTACCGAAACCAGCGCCTCAGTGTGGTCAATTACAATAGCTCCACCAGATGGCAACTGAACTTCCCTTAAAAATGCTGATTCAATTTGATTTTCAATGTTAAATTTTGTAAATAAAGAAGTATCTTCATCATATAATTTAATTCTTTCTGAATAATTTGGCATTACGTGGCTCATAAATTGAAGAGCTTGGTCGTAAATTTCTTTTTTATCAATTAAAACTTCTTCGATATCTGTAGAGAAGTAATCACGAATAGCCCTTATTACTAAATTACTTTCTTGGTATATAAGAAAGGGACCTTCCTGAGCATCTGCTGCATTTTCAATTGCTTCCCATAATTGCGTGAGGTAGTCTAGGTCCCATTGTATTTGCTCAACAGTTGCTCCAATTCCAGCTGTCCTGCCAATTACGCTAGTGCCTTTTTTTATTTTAATTTTAGAAAGAATATCTTTGAAGCTTGATCTTTCATCACCTTCAATTCTTCTTGAGATCCCACCACCATCGCTGTTGTTAGGCATTAATACTATGTATCTACCTGCTAATGAAAGATATGATGTAAGTGCAGCGCCTTTATTACCTCGTTCTTCTTTAGTAACTTGGATAATTATTTCTTGGCCTTCTGAGATAACATCTTTTATTGATAAGTCTTTTTTTCTTGTCTTTTTGGAATAATATTCTGGTGATATTTCCTTGAACGGAAGGAATCCGTGACGATCTACACCATAGTTAACGAAGGCTGCTTCTAATGATGGCTCAACTCTTGTAATTGTTGCTTTGTATATATTACTTTTACGTTGCTCTTTGTTCCCCCGCTCAAAGTCTAGATCCTCTAATTTATTATCATTTACAATTGCAACTCGCAACTCTTCTGATTGTGTTGCATTAAATAACATCCTTTTCATTACATTATCTCCATTTATTTTTATGAAGATTTTAGATAAAGGAATTCCTATAAATTATTTAAAGAAACTAGTTGCAACGCACTGTGTCAATATATTATTGACAGGCAGCGTAATATGTACATCTACTTTTTTATAAAACTCTTATTCTCTAAAACTATTAATTTATTAAAATTCTATTATAAAAATCTTTTTATTTAAGCCTGCTTTTTGTTTAAAGGTGAGCAGCACTAACCGTGAATTCTTTTGTTTATGTATAATTCAGAATTGTTTTTCTCTTTAATAAATTTAAAGATATCTGAACAAATTAAGTATATGTGATAAATCATTAAAAGAAAACTAAATTATGCGTCTCGACAATAAAAATAATGTTAAATATCATATAATTGACGAAGGTAGCGAAGGTCAAAAAATTGATAATTTTTTAGTTAAAATATTAAAAGACGTTCCCAAGAGCCACATATATAAGTTACTTAGAAGTGGTCAAGTCAGAGTTAATAAAAAAAGAATCCGTACTGATTTTAGATTATCTATTAATGATTCAGTTAGGATCCCACCAGTTTCATATAGAGAAAGAGCTAAATTTGTTCCTACAGCTGCTAATAAGTCTCAAATAACTGATATCGAAAAAGATGTTCTATTTGAGGATGATGCATTTATAGTTCTAAATAAGCTCCATGGCATAGCTGTACATGGAGGGAGTGGGGTCAATTTTGGTGTTATTGAGCTTTTACGACAATCGCGACCTAATGCTAAATTTCTTGAGCTAGTTCATCGTATTGATAAAGATACTTCTGGAATTTTGTTGATTGCAAAAAAAAGATTAGCCTTGGTAGGCATTCATAAGCAAATGCGTGATAAATCGATACATAAAAAGTATGAAGCAATTGTCCATGGAGAATGGAATAAAAAACAACTCATTGTTGATTTAAATCTACTAAAAAGTTCTGACGTTGATGGCCAAAAAAAAATATCTGTAGTTGATGATTCAAATAATTCCGTAAATACAAAAAAATCTCGTTCGGTTTTTTTCCTTAAAAAAAATCTTAAAGACTTTACTTTTCTTGAGGTAAAGTTAATTACGGGTCGCACTCACCAAATTAGGGTCCATCTCTCTCATCTTGGTTTTCCAATAGTGGGTGATCAGAAGTATGGTAATTTTGAGTTAAATAAAAGATTAAGGAAAATTGGCCTCGGACGTATGTTTCTTCATGCATCAGAGGTAGCTTTTATTCACCCGATTTCTATGGATAAAGTTCATTTCTTAGCACCAACACCAATAGAATTTAATAAAATTAATTCATTAAAATGAGAAAAAAATACAAGGTAATAATATTTGACTGGGACGGAACAATTGTTAATTCAACAGGATTAATTGTAAAAGCAATAAAAGAAGCTGCTTTAGTTAAGGGTATTACTCTTATTGACGAAAGAAAAATATCTTCAGTAATTGGATTAGGTCTTGACCAAGCATTTAGAGTTTTATTTAATAATACATCGATGCAGGAAATTATAGAGTTACAAGAACTCTATAAAGATTTTTATTTAGAGAATATCAATAAAGTATCCTTGTTTGATGGAATTGTGCCTGGCATAAAAGACCTCCATAGACGCGGATACAACTTGGCCATTGCAACAGGTAAAAGTCGAAGGGGTCTAGATATCGATCTAAAGCAATCTGGATTAGAATCCTTATTTAATATTACCAAAACGATGGACGAATGCTTTTCTAAGCCACACCCACAGATGGTTAATGAAATATTAGATTTTTACATTATTGAAAAGAATGAGGCACTTATAGTTGGTGATTCTACATATGACCTTGAGATGGCATTAAATGCTGGTATTGACTCTCTGGGTGTAACATTTGGCTCTCATAATAAGGCGGAATTATTGAACTATAATCCTAAAGCAATAGTAGATAATGCTTATGAAATATTTGAATGGATTATGAGGAATGAATAATTAAAATGTTAACAATTTATAAAAATCAATTTACGGCAGAATCTTTAACAGTTAAATTTAATTATAAATCAGAAGGGCTAAAATTATCAGGCTTTGTTATTCTTTATGAAGGTAATTTTTATGCATACCAAAATCAATGTATGCATCTTTCAGTAGAACTAGATTGGCAGGAAAACAAATTTTTAGACGATGATGGAAGATATATAGTATGTGCAACTCATGGTGCATTATATAATCCAGACGATGGTAATTGTGTTTCTGGTCCTTGTGAGGGTAAAAAATTAAAAAAAATAATATTTGAAGAACAAGCTGATAAAATAATTATAAATAATATAGATGGAGTCAATTAAAGATATGACAGATAAAGAAAATTGGGGAGACAAAGCTCTAGAAAAAATTTCACAAACAGCCTTTTCAGAGCAAAGAAAAGCAAGGCGTTGGGGGATATTTTTTAAGTTAGCTACATTAATATACCTCTCAATTCTTTTATTCTTTTTTATCTCAGGTAATGATAAAAAAATTGCTACAACAGGTTATTTCACTGCATTAATATCTATAAATGGAGAGATAGGTAGTGAATCAGAAGCTAATGCAAACGATTTTAAACGAAATTTGAATGATGCTTATAATAACCCTGGTACTAAAGGTATTATTCTCTCTATTAATAGCCCGGGAGGCAGTCCTGTTCAGGCTGGAATCATGAATGATGAGATTAGGCGACTTAAATCTCAGTATCCACAAATACCAATCTATGCTGTTGTTGAAGATATATGCGCTTCTGGAGCATATTATGTCGCAGTCGCTACTGACTCCATCTTTGTAGATAAAGCTAGTATTGTTGGCTCAATAGGGGTTTTAATGGATGGGTTTGGATTTGAAGAGACTATTAATAAACTTGGAATTGAAAGAAGATTAATGACTGCGGGTAATAATAAGGCCTTATTAGACCCTTTTTCTCCTATTAATCCAAAGCATAAGGCACATGTTCAGGATTTATTGGACCAGATTCACCAGCAGTTTATTAATGTTGTTATGGATGGAAGAGGGGAAAAATTAAAGAAAGGTAAAGAAGAAATTTTTTCAGGTCTCTTTTGGAATGGTGAAAAATCGATAAAATTAGGTTTGACAGATTATTTAGGCGATCTTGATTACGTTGCCCGTGAAATTATAGGACATGAGCAAATTGAAGACTTTACTACTTATGAAACGTTTGCTGATAGATTTGCTAAACAACTAGGGGTTAGTATAGGGTCAGAAATAAGAGGAAAATTTTTTAATAATTTTGTTTTAAAATAATAGTTTAAAGATTTTTTTTAGTGTAATTTATAAGGTTATTTGTTGAGGAATCAAAAGACGTTGTTGTGTCTTTTTTTCTTAATTCTGGTAACACAAGCGAAGCAATTTGCTTGCCATATTCAACACCCCATTGATCGAAAGAGTTGATATTCCAGATAATGCCTTGAACAAAAATCTTATGCTCATAAATTGCAATTAAGCGACCTAGAGTCTTAGGATCCAGTTTGTCGAATAGAATTGAGGTTGATGGGCGATTACCCATAAAAGATTTATGATTTGCTAATAAATCAATATCTCTTTTAGTAAGACCTTGCCCTAGCATCTCATCCCTGGCCTCATCTTCTGTTTTACCTAGCATTAGGGATTTAGTCTGAGCAATAAAATTTGATATCAAAATTTTATGATGGGTGTCTCCATTTGCACCTAGTTTGTATTGTGAGTGAATTGGCATCAGAAAATCTGTTGGGACAATTTCGGTGCCCTGGTGAATTAGTTGGTAGAAAGCATGTTGACCATTAGTTCCTGAATCCCCCCATATTATTGGCCCAGTATTTAGACATACTCGCTTGCCTTCTCTGTCAATAAATTTTCCGTTACTTTCCATGTCTAATTGCTGAAGATAAGAGGGCAATAAAGAAAGGCCTTGGTCGTAAGGTAAAATTGCATGTGTTGTAAAGTTAAAGAAATTAATATTCCAAATACCTATTAAAGCTAATACTACTGGAATGTTCTCCTCTAACGGAGCAGTTCTAAAGTGAGTGTCTATATCATACGCTCCAGATAACAGCTCCTTAAAGTTATCCATCCCAATAAAAATAGCTATTGGAAGTCCGATTGACGACCACAAGGAATACCTTCCACCAACCCAGTCCCAAAATTTAAACATATTTTCTGTGGGAATTCCGAAATCTTCAACTGCAACTTTGTTTGTCGATATTGCTACAAAATGGCTGCTAATAGCAGCAGGATCTTTTAAATTAGAAATCAACCATTCTCTGGCAGAAAATGCATTTGTCATCGTTTCTTGTGTAGTAAAAGTTTTTGATGCAACAATAAAGAGTGTTGTCTCTGGGTTGCATTGCTCAAGCGTTTGAGCTAAATCTGCGCCATCAACATTTGATACAAATAAAGGAATGATATTTTTATTCCCATATGGCTTTAATGCCTTACACACCATAGCTGGACCAAGATCTGACCCACCAATACCAATATTTACAATCGACTTAATTCTCTTACCGGTAAATCCTTTCCATTGACCTGATCTTATAGATTCTGAGAAAACACCCATTTTATCAATTGAGGCATTTATTTCTGGCATTACATCTTTGCCGTCAGTTGTAATAGGGGTGTTTGATTTATTTCGCAATGCGGTATGAAGTGCAGACCGACTTTCACTAAAATTAATTTTCTCACCAGAAAATAACTTATCCCTCCACAAATCAATCTTTGCTTCACGCGCAAGGCTTGTTAATAAAGGAAGAGTATCCTTATTAATACGATTTTTTGAGTAATCAATAAGTAAATCATCGTATTGGATATGATTATCATTGAATCTATTACTATTCTCTTGAAATAAGTCTCGCATTTGAGCGGACTTAATTGTTTTGTGATGGTCGACTAAGGCAACCCATGCGTCACTGTTTGTTATTGATGTCATATTACAGAAGGGGCTTGTTTATTTAATTTAATAGGATGTAATTGTAGCAAACTTTTTTGATTATAAATGTAGAGCGTGAAAAATTATTTATGTTGATCAATAGCCCAAATGATATGTTTTTTTACAAGATCAGTCGATGAATGAAGCCTATTTTGTAAAACTTCAAGGATTTCATTGCTTTTGGGAGCATTGCCTAAACCAACAGCAATGTTTCTTAACCATTGTTGGTATCCAATTCTATAGATAGCACTTCCTTTAAAATTATTATCAAAGTCTTTCTCGGAAAATTTAAAGCTATCGATTAAAGATAGATTATTAAGATCATGCCTAACTAAGAAATCTTTTTCACTGGTTATTTTGGCGTATTTATTCCAAGGGCAAACTAATTGACAATCGTCACATCCGTAAACCCGATTTCCTATTGCCTTTCTATACTCTATTGGTATCTCATCTTTATTTTCGATAGTTAAATAAGATATACATTTTCTAGCATCAAGCTTGTAAGGGGCAATAATTGCATTTGTTGGACAGATATCTATACATGCTTTACATGTCCCACAATGTGTCGTTACCTCGCTATCATATGGAAGGGAAAGATTGGTGTAAATTTCTCCAAGAAAAAACCATGAACCATGGTCTTTGTTGAGAAGTAAAGTATGTTTTCCTCTCCAACCTAATCCTGCCTTTTCTGCAATGCCAACCTCGAGCACAGGCGCACTATCAGTAAAAACTCGTATATTTGTTAAGTGCTGTTTGGCTTCATTTTTGATTTTTTCTGCTAGCTTCTTTAATTTTGATCTAATAACTTTATGATAATCTCTACCCAGCGCATACCGAGAGATATACGCACGATTTTTATCCTTTAAAACAGCTAAGGTATTCTCTTCAAGTGGCATATAATCAAGGCGAACTGAAATGATACTAATTGTGTCCTCGACAAGGCTTTCAGGTGAAAATTTTAGTTTTTGATGCTGCTTTAAATAGTTCATATTTCCATGAAATCCTAATTTTATCCATTTTTGATAGGACTTTTTTTGGCTTTTTAGGTTAGCATCAGTTATACCGACATGATTAAAGCCTAACTCAATTCCCCAATCCTTAATTTTTTTTGCAAATGCATTAGACTTTAATTTATCATTCATATGGAAAAATAATAAACTAAAAACTATGATAAATGTTCCATCAATTGATCTAAATAATGTAAAAGATACTCATGAGCTGGCAAAAAAGATTGCTCAAAAAATACGTTCTGGTATGTTAATTTACTTATCTGGAGACTTAGGGTCGGGTAAAACAACCTTTGCAAGAGATTTAATTCATGAATTAGGGTTTGACGGCATAGTAAAAAGTCCATCTTATAGTCTTGTTGAGCAATATACTTTTGATACTTATACAGTAAACCATTTTGATTTATATCGATTTAGAAGCCCGGAAGAATGGCATGAAGCAGGATTTAATGAGTTTATTAATAGAGAAAATATTAATTTAATTGAATGGCCAGAAAAAGGCGATCCATATTTACCAGTCTCAGATCTGATAATAAATTTTTATTATATAAGCAGTGATAAACGAAAGGTTCTAATAACAGCAAGTTCACCAAAAGGGGTCGAATGCATAAAAGAATTAATGTAAGTCTATTTTTAACTTTATTTTTATTTATTGTTACTAGTAATGCCTATTCAAAAAATGATATTCATGCAGTGAGAATTTGGCCAGCGCAAGAATATACAAGGATTACAATTGAGTCGATTGCACCATTAAATAATGATCAAATGATACTTAAAAACCCAGAAAGGGTAGTCATTGACCTTAAAAATATTGCTATAAATGATGTAATTAAGATGCTCCCATCTAAATTGTCAGAAAATGATCCTAATATTAATAAGATTAGAGTTGCTCAATTTACTCCTACTGTCACTAGAGTTGTTATTGATCTTAAGGGAGAGGCCCGAGTTAAGATTTTTTCACTAAAGCCAATTGACCCCTATAAAGATAGGCTTGTTATTGATTTATATACAGAAAATCAAGACAGTATTGCGATTCTTTTAAAGCAATTAAAAGAAAAAAATGAACCAGCTAAGGTAAATTTAAAAGGCACCCCTAACAAAAATATTAAAGTTGAAAAAATTACAAATAAAGAAAAAATAATAATAAATCAAATTATAGTGGCTATTGATGCTGGCCATGGAGGGGAGGATCCTGGAGCTATAGGAAAAGGAGGCACACGTGAAAAAGATATTAATCTTCAAATTTCAAAAAAACTGAAAGCATTAATTGATAAGGAAAAAGGAATGAAAGCAGTCTTAATAAGGGATGGTGATTATTTTATTCCCTTGGCTGCTAGAGTAAAAAAGGCAAGAAAAATAAAGGCTAATATTTTTATTTCAATACATGCAGATGCATTTACTAGAAGAAGTGTTAGAGGATCATCAATTTTTGCTTTATCAGAAAAAGGAGCTACTAGTGCATTTGCAAAATTAATTGCCAACAAGGAAAATGAATCTGACCTAATAGGGGGAGTAAGTATCGATGATAAAGACCCTTTACTAGCAAAAACGTTATTAGATTTATCTCAGTCTGCAACAGTTGATGACAGTATAACCCTCGGAAATCACGTTTTAAAAAAAGTTAAGCGAGTTAACAGACTTCATAAAAAACATGTCGAACAGGCAGGCTTTGCAGTTCTAAAAGCTCCTGATATCCCATCAATTCTTATAGAGACTGCATTTCTAAGTAATCCAACTGAAGAAAAGAATTTAAGATCAAAGGCATTTCAGGATAAGTTAGTTAAGAGTATTTTTAAAGGTATAAAAAGTTACTTAAAGACAAAGACTTTTATGAATTCCTCAAGTTCATCAAATTAGTTTATGAAAAAGAAAATTTTTTTAATGGGACCAACAGCTTCAGGAAAAACTGAGGCTGCAAAGATAATTTTTGATAATTTTCCAGTTGAGATTATAAGTGTTGATTCAGCCCAGATATATAAGGGCTTTAATATTGGTTCAGCTAAACCTAAACCAAATGAACTAATTAAGTATCCTCATTATTTAGTTGACCGCAAAGGCCCCTGTGATAGATATTCTGTTAATGAATTTAAATTAGATGTTGAAGAAGTTTCATCAAAAATATATAAGAAAAATAAGGTTCCGATGTTAGTAGGCGGCACAATGATGTACTTTAATTCCTTAGAGAGACCATTGAATGAAATGCCAGGGTCAACGCCTGAAACTAGAAAAAAAATAAATGATGACCTAAATAAATATGGCCTAGATGAGATGTACAAAAAGCTTTCAAGAATAGATCCTGTTATTGTAGAGAAAATTAAAGGTACTGATAAGCAGAGAATTATGAGAGCTTTAGAGGTTTACTATATTTCTGGTAAACCTCTGTCTTTTTATCATATTCCGAAAGTTAAACCTTTAACTAACTGTAAATTGTTAAAGATTGCATTGATTCCCGCAGACAAAACTTTATTAAATAATAGAATTGAGATTCGAGTTAATGATATGTTAAAAAATGGATTTATTGAGGAAGTTGAATCCTTACTTAAAAATAATCCTGGCCTTGATTTAACATATCCTGCCCTAAGGTCGGTTGGTTACAAGCAGATCTACGAATATCTGATGGGTATGATTTCTTTTGATATGTTATCCAAGAAAATTATTATTGCTACGCGTCAATTGGCTAAGAGACAGATGACATGGATTCGAGCTATGGAAAATTTACTAGCGGTTGATCCTTTTGATAAATCATTCAATATAAAAATTAACAATAGGGTAAAAGAATTTTTAAAAGAATAATTAGATTTTCATTAAGTGCCATAAACTATTAAGTTGAACCAGGTAAGACTCTAGAGTATATTTCTTCAAGATTTCTTGTAAAAACCTTGGGTCTGAATAAATTAGATTTTGCTTTACCTTTAATTATTTTTTCTTTTATTAGCTTTAACGATTCTTTATCGGATGCATATTTTATTGCTTCATTAATGTAGGCCTCATCAGAATCAACAATAAGTTCACTGCAGCCGACCTCCGAAAGTATACTTCCAGCTACACGACTGGAAAAAGTATTTCCTGATTTAGTTAATACAGGGCAATGAGCCCATATAGCATCAGACGCAGATGTATGTGAATTGTATGGAAATGTGTCGAGATAAAGGTCAATTATTTGGTGTCTATTAATATGATCTTCTATTTTTGTTTTTTTAGCAAAACATATGCGGGATGACTCAATATCCTTGTTTTTAGCATATGCTTTCAGATTATTCATACATTCTTTGTTTGATTCTAGAAGCCATAAAATACTATTAGGAGTATTTTTAAGTATTCGTAGCCACAAGTTAAATTGACTCTCAGTAATTTTAATAGATTGACTAAATGAAGCGTAAATAAATGTATCCTCAACAAATCCAAAATCTTTTTTATTGACTGATAATAATTTAGTACGATTCTCGATATTAGGTTGATAGCAACTTGGAAAATAAATAATATTTTCTGCATAATGCAAAATATTAGTATCTGGAACAAGATAATGATCAACTAATATATGGTCGTAAAGTGGAACGGAATTAATAAACCCCATAGTACTTGGAAAGCCCAACCAATTAATATGTTTTATCGCTGGCCTATACGCAGCAAGGATTGACCGACTATTTTTTGTGAATCCTGAAAGGTCAACTAATATATCCGTATCATTTGAAGCAATTAATTTAGCTGCCTCCTGATCACTTAATTCAGAGATATTAATAAAGTCGTGCCCAAGACTTTGAAAATGATTATGAGCTGCTGAGTCTTCATTGGTGCCTGAGTAATAAAGTGTAATATTAAACTCATCTTTATTATGATACTTAAAAATATCAATTATTAAAAAGTATAGCGGATGAAGTCTGAAGTCAGATGATAAATAACCTACCTTTATTTTTGAATTTTTATTGTTATTTCTCTTAACTTTTTGAATTTTATGCGCGTATTTTTTTGCCCAGCTGGAAGAAACTTTAAGTTGTTCTTCGCAACTAACATTAGGCATTGAAAGAACCGTAAATGGAGAAATACTTCCAGAATTTATATTGCTTATATGGTTCTTAATATTTTGAAAATGCTTATTTATATTATTCCAGTCACATACATTTTGTTTTAAATGGGTTAACTCAATCTCAGTATGAATTAAATCTGGATTTTCATTTAACGCAGCAGTATAAAATTTCATTGCTTCTGAAAATTTTCCAATAGATCTAAGAGAATTTCCAATACATGAGAGTGTCTCAGAATCGTAATTAAGCTCAAGAGATTTATTATAATGTTCTAATGCAGCATTATATTTACCTTGCGCATAACATGCATTACCAAGGTTAAATAAATATTCCGATTTTGAGGGATTGAGTTTTATTGCTTCAAGAAAGTTATTTTCTGCAAGATAGAAGTTTCTGTTGTCATAAAATTGATTTCCAATTTCACATAAGCAAAAACATAGTCCGTCTCTTAAATTTATATCATCAGGGTAGGCTAAAAATGCTAGCCTGAAATATTCTATTGCCTTATCAAATAAACCAAGCATTGCATATAAATTTCCAATCTCTATTTGAATTGCATTATTTGTTGGGTCATTTTCCAATGCTTTTTGGTAGTCAATTAATGCCCCTTCAAGGTCTCCTTTTTTCTCTTTAGATTGAGCTTTGGTTATATAATCATTATTCATATTTTTTAGTAATATGTTTTTTCATTTGACGTATTACTGGTTTTATCTAAAATTAAATTTTATTTCTATAATCTGGTTTGGTAATATGGAGATGTATATTACTAATTGATTTCTCTAAAAACCCACCCTCACAATAGCAGAAATAAAATAACCACATCCTTATAAATTCTTCATCGAAACCTAACTTTATAATATCTTTATTGTTCCTAGTAAATTTTTTTCTCCAGTCAGCCAATGTTTTAGCATAATGCTGGCCAATATCACTTAAATCATAAACCACCATATCACCTGAGCAAGTTATTGAATTTTGTATGGCATTTAATGACGGTATACAGCTTCCTGGAAATATATACTTTTGAATAAAATCAACTGATCGTATAGCCTTTTGATACCTTTGGTCTCTTATAGTGATTCCCTGAATTAGGGCGTCACCATTTTTGTTTAGTAACTCAGATATTTTTTTAAAATACGAATCATAGAATTTGTGACCAACAGCCTCAATCATCTCAATTGAAACTAATTTATCGTATTTACCAGTTAACTCTCTGTAATCCTTGAATATAACCTTTATATGTTTTTCGAGCTTTAGTTGCTTAATTCTTTCACAGACATATTTGTATTGTTCCTTAGAAATTGTTGTTGTTGTAACATGACAACCATAATGTTTAGCTGCATGTATTGCAAACCCGCCCCAACCAGAACCAATTTCAATAACATGGTGTGATTTTTTAAGGTCTAATTTTCTACAGATTATATCTAGCTTATGTTCTGCAGCTACTTCTAATGTTGATGTTTTATTGGGGTAAATTGCCGAGGAATACATCATTGACGGATCTAGAAATAATGAAAAAAATTTATTACTAAGGTCATAATGTTGTGCAATATTTTTTTTACTTCCATAAAGTGTATTTCTATTCAATGCATGCAATATTCTAAGAAGTGGAGCAGTTAGAATTCTAAATGGACCTTCAATAGAATCCATAGTTGATTGATTACGCGCCATCAACTGTATTACTTTAGTTACATCTTTTGATGTCCATGATTTATGGATATAAGCCTCACTTGCCCCTATAGAGCCTCCAAGAAGAATTTCAGTATAAAAACTTGGGTTGGTGACTTTAATTTCAGCTTTTAGGACACTTTGAGTACCAAATTTATAGATATTATTGCTTTCTGTAATCAAAAGCTGACCATTGGAAATTTTTTTAAGATTTCTATGTACTATTTTTTTTGCAAATTTGTTTAAATATTCTCTTATCATGGGTGTGGGTAGAACCTCACTCTTTTTATAAATAATATCAATGCATTAAAATAAATTAGCACAATCGATTTAATTGACATTGGTAGAGATAAAAATAAAATTTTATTCAGTGTAAAGTTATTCCATGCTTTCTTTGTCATTTTAAGAGTAGCATTAAATACTAATTTGTCATTACGGTAACTGTCCATTGAAACAAAAAGGAAGTCCTTTGGAGGGCTAAATACCCAACTATAATTTATATTCATCGGCATAAATGGTGAGACATGAAACCCTTTATCAAATTCAAACTTCTTAGACATTGATGGCTTATTTCTGCAGTCATGAACATAAATATATTTTTCATTCCATGGAGTATTTGTTATGTGGGATACAATTGCCTGAATATTTGATGATTCGTCAAAACAATAATAAAAGCTAACAGGATTAAATGTAAACCCGAAGGAGCGTATAGTTGTTAGTAAAAAAATCTTTCCTTTATGGTTTAAATTAATTTCTTTTAACAATAAGGTCTTAATAGAATTCTTAATTGATTTTCTTTTGTCCCCATAAAAATCTGATCGATAAAAAGAGGCAAGATTTGGCTTGTTATAGCTCCAAAATAATTTTCCTAAGAATGCATCCTGAAGCCCATCAAGATCAAGGAAGAGCATGTTAGTTTTATACCTAAATTTATGAGATTTTGATGAAAATCGTGTGTGTGCAATTGTGCCTTGGTAGATTGCATGCATTTTAATTTATCAGCTTATTTAGTTGACTTACGACATCATATGCGCTTTTGACTCCGTCTTCATGAAATCCATTTCCCCAGTACGCACCAGCGTAAAATGTTCTGTTAGCTCCTGAAATTAAGTGATGATTTTTTTGTGCATTAATTCCATCAATCGTAAACACAGGGTGTGCATAACTTAATTTTTTTATAATTTTTTTCGGGTCAATATTACTTTTTGGATTTAATGTTACAAGAATAGGGCTCTCACTTTTAATATTTTGAAGTATATTCATATTGTATGTCAGAGAGATAGGTTCATGGCTTTTGTTATCAATATTATAGTTCCATGCAGCCCATGATAATTTATGTTTTGGCATTATCGATGCGTCTGTATGCAAATAAACTTCATTATCAGCATAGGGTATTGAGCTTAGTAATTCTTTTTCCTCGTAGCTAGTGTCTTTTATTAGTTGCAAGGCTTCACTACTATGACAAGCCATGAATAAATAATCAAAACTTTCACTGCCTTGATTGTGGTGAATAACGACTTTATTTTCCATTCTTTCAATCAACCTTATATTAGAATTCAGTTTTATTGAATTAATAAATGGCTCACATAGCTTTTTAACATAGGACTCTGATCCCCCAGTGACTGTTAGCCATTGAGGCCTATCATTGATATTGAGCATGCCATGATTATGAAAAAATTTTACAAAAAACTTGGCTGGAAAGTTAAGCATAGTTTTTAAATTAGACGACCAGATTGCTGAACCCATAGGTAATATATAATGTTTTGAAAAGTAGCTAGAATAATTATTATTAGCTAAATAATCACCTAATGTTATCTCTTCTTTAGCACTAAGTAACTCAAGGGCCTCTTTATTAAAGCGAAAAATTTCTAAAATCATTTTAATAAACTTAAGATTGAATAAGTTTTTTCTTTGAGAGAATAAAGTGTTTAGATTTGTACCGTTGTATTCAAGACCAGACAGTTTTGAAAAAACACTAAAACTCATATTACTATTTTCGTAATCAACTCCCAATTTGTCGAGTAATGATGTAAATAATGGGTAAGTTTTTTTGTTAAAAACAATAAATCCTGTGTCGACAGGAATAGATTTACCCTCTAATTGAACTTTATGAGTATGTGAATGACCACCAATTCGGTCATTTTTCTCGAATACTGTAATTTTATGTTCTTTATGAAGAAGGTGGGCGATAGTATTTCCAGAGATGCCAGCCCCAACTATAGCTATTTTCATTATTGGTTAATATTTTTTTCAGGGCTATTAATTCGATTCGATTCCCTAATATTAGTAGACACAGTTCTTACGTCCCATATCAAGCCGAATAATGACATTAATTTTAGAAGGTAATAGGTTATATCAATTTCCCACCAATAGAATCCTTGGCGAGCTGAGCCCGGGAAATGATGATGATTATTATGCCAGCCTTCGCCGAACGTTAGTAAGGCGATAAAAAAATTATTTTTACTTTCATCCTTGGTTTTATATCGAGGCTTCCCCCAAAGGTGAGCAACTGAATTTACAAGAAATGTAGAGTGGTATAAAACAACTGTTGATAATACAAAGCCCCACGACAATAGTTGCAGACCGTTAGTATTCAAAGTAGGGTGATTCGTATTCAAATATTCACCAAAGAAATAGAGGGATACGCATGTTATGATAGGTACGATTACGTCAAAACGATCAATTAACCTTAGTTCGGGGTACCGAAAAAGCTCTTTTACCATTTTTGTGTGTGTGAGAAAATTAGCTTTTGTTAGAAACCATCCTGTGTGACTCCAAAAGAAACTGTGTGCCTTCGGCGAATGTTTGTCATTAATTGTATCAGAATGCACATGATGCTCTCTGTGATGTGCAGCCCACCAAATTGGACCTCTTTGAACAGCTGAGGCACCTACAATAGCAAAAATAAATTGCATTAGTCGACTAGTTTTAAAAGTTTTATGGGAAAAATAACGGTGATAAAAGCCGGTAATAGCAAACATTCTAATAGCATACATTGATATGAATACCGCAATTGCAGTTTTACTTACTCCGACAAAGAATAGAGATATAAGAGAGAGATGAATAATAATATAAGGGATAACCCGAGCCCAATCAATTTCTTTTCCGTGCAGGTTGATATTAAGATATTTTTCTTCAACAACTCTGTTGTCAAACCAGCTAACAAAATGACGTATTAGATATTTTGTTATGCGGATCATTGATGGGGAACCATTCTAAGTAGGTCGGTGTTATAGCCTAAAGCGTTTATGTGAGCCACTATTTTATCAAGCTCTGGTTTATCTATCTCATTGGCTCTTGACATTATCCATACATAATCAAGGGCATCACGAGCTATTACAGTTGTTTTGTAATCATTATCTAGATAAGTTATTTTATATTGAGACTTAAAAGGCCATATAAACTGCATATCCCATTGAGCATTATTCGTACCTTCTACAATAAAGCCTTTTGGATTATATGTCTTTTCTTGACCCTTAAGAGAGCCTTTATTAAACGTAAATGTTGTTGCAATAGTGCCATCATTATTAAGCTCATACGATTCAATTGCGTTATAGGCTTCTTTTTCAATAAATGTCGGTATGTGCGCGATCACATACCATGAACCCATAAACTCATTTATGTCGACTTGATCAACTGTTCTTAGGTTAACTGAGTTCATTGAACATCCAGAAATAAAAAAAAATATAAAAAAAATTATTTTAAAAACAATCATATATAATAAATAATTAAATTAATTTATAGAAAATATCACCTATTGGTGTTGGTGATTTTAAACCAACCCAATTCATTTCTTCATCATACCAAAGATCAATAACTAGACGTTCATGCCCCTCCTTAGTTCCTTTTAAAACATAATGATTTGTCATTATGTTTTGCCCTTTAACTGACAACAATTCTTGTTTAATTAAAGTTGTTTCAATGTCCAGCCATTCTGCATTTTGTGGATTAAGAAGCTTTTTTTCTTTTAGCATATTTGGATCCCAATAAGCGAATGTCATAATACAAGCGGGAAGGGATTCGCTAAGTTTGTTAGTTTTAATAAGAAATTCATTACCATTTAAAAGGCCATTCACTTCAATGATTTTTCCATCATCATCTGTTTTGCTATCAATTTTAGTCAAACATCCCTGAGTCCATAATTCCGTTGATACATGTTTGTAGTATATATCCATAAACATAAATTCAATATGAAACTTAGCAGAACTAATTGTTTTCTTATTATCAATCCTGAATGTATGTTGACCTATGATTTTATCATTGAGGATCGCATCAAATTTCCATTCCTGAGCACTCACATTTTCAGAAAAAATAAATAATAGAGTAATTAGGTAGGCTATTTTTTTGGTGGCCATGGGATAAAGCTCGATGTGTGTTGTGCGTATTTTTTATATCCTGGCCGTCTACCAGAAATAGTACTTTCCATTCTGCCAATACCAGAAAATTTGAGGAGTAACCATGTCATGAGAATTGGTGAGAAAATTGCAATCAGATGACCGGAGCTGAAAGAGACAATATAAAAACCCCACCAAACTAGAAATTCACCAAAATAATTTGGATGCCTTGAATATCGCCATAAGCCTGTATCTAGAACTCCCTTGTGATTACCATTAACAAATTGCTTAAGCTGGTAGTCGGCTATAGTTTCGTACAATATGCCAAATATAATGATTCCAAGTCCAATCTTATCAATCATACTGTAAGGGTGGTCACTATTTGCTAATGCTATCAATGGTAGGGATATAACCATAGCTAATACAGCCTGGAATATAAATATTATATATAAGCTTTTGAATTTAAAGTTTGGCTCATTATTGCTTCTAATTTCCTGGTACCGAATATCTTCCTTGGAGCCAAAGTTGCGGATTGAAAGATAAGCCGTTAATCTTGCTGACCAAATTAAAACCAAAAATAAGACTGCTATATTTTGATTGGAAAGTAGCCATGTTTCTTGCAATGCTGTGACGTATGCAATAACAATAAAGATACTCCACATACTATCTACATGTGTAACATTCTTTGTTACTAGGCTAACTGCCCAACCAATGATCGCAAAAATAAGTAAGTTTCCAGCTATTAAAATATAAATATCAATCATTTTTTTGGGATAAATATACTAATAGAGGCGTAAAAACAGCCCATCCTAATGAAAGAACGAATAATGCTTGAGTTTCAGTGATGGTTATAGCGCCTAATTTCTCGCCCGCAATATAGGCTAAAGGACCACCAATTGATCCAAATAAGGCAGCCAAGGCCATCCGTCCTTTTAACCAACTAAGACTATGGTTTAAGGTCATAGCAAACATTATCCAAAGAATAATGATCCATAATGGCGTAAGCGGGTATGGCCATCCTGGATTATTATATAAAATTAAGCTGTTGTATTGTATTAGCCCATCGAATAAAAACCCGATGATAGCTGCGTAGATAAATAATTTAATATCCTGCATATAGTTTTGAATAACTTTTAGGTGAATTAATATAATAACTACTGAAACAATTATTGCTTCTGAGGTTCTTCCGTAGGCTGCTCCTAAAATGGCAGTAAACCATCCAAACTGAAATAAAAGAAAGTTGATTAATTTAGATTTCATTTTTTAAAAAGATAATGTGAAACTCGCCATTCATCACCGTCGTTGAAGCCCCAGAGCTCAGCACATGCCATAAAGAATATTCTCCAACGCTGTAACCATTTTTTTGCATCATTTTTTCCGTAAACACTCTCCAGAGATTGTATAGCTTTTATATTATTTTTATCAATATTTTTAAGCCAGGCATTAGCCGTATTTTCATAATGGTTTCCTGACCAAGTCCATTGCTTCTCTATCTTAATTTTATCTTGAAAGTGAAGAGGAAGGTCCTCACTTGGCATCATTCCACCAGAGAAAAAATACTGACTCATCCAGTCATCCTTGTCCTCAACTTCGAAGAGATAAGGTTGAGATTTATGCACAAATATGTGCATAAAGAATTTTCCTTTAGGGTTGAGCCACCTAGAAATATTTGCAAATAATTTCCTATGATTTCGCATATGTTCAATCATTTCTACAGATACTATTCGGTCATATTTTTTGTTAGTTTTAAAAATATTCATATCGCATGTTATTACCTCAATATTTTTAAGTTTTCTTAATTTTGCTTGAGATAAAATATAAGTGCGTTGTGAGGATGAATTTGATACGGCAGTTATCGAACTTTTTGGGTAATGTTTAGCCATCCATAGAGTGAGCGAGCCCCACCCACAACCAAGTTCTAGAATACTTAGGCCATCCTTAAGATTGGCATGATTACAAGTTTTTTTTAAGGCTAACTTTTCAGCTTGATCAAGATTATTTGTTTTTTTATCCCAATAACAAGAACTATATTTTTTATTTAATCCTAAGCAAAGATTATAAAATTCAGCAGGAACCTCATAATGTTGTTCGTTAGCTAGCTCTGGAACCAATGCAATTGGAGACTCGTCCATTGCATTAATAAAATTTTGTTTTATTTTCTGTCTCTCCTCTGATGTCCCTTTTGAGAGTGAATGTAGTCTTTTTTTAAGAAGGGATCTAATTCCATATCGTATTAATGTATCCGGCAAAAGATTTTTTTCAGCAATTTTTATTAATATTGTAATCATAGGTCTAAGCTGAAATTATTTTATTGATATCTGATTATGACGAAATTAATTAAAAATAGTTTAGATTTAATTAAAATGGTGACCCCAAGGGGAGTCGAACCCCTGTTGCCTGGATGAAAACCAGGTGTCCTAGGCCTCTAGACGATGGGGTCGTTCTAGAAAGTGGAACATTTTACTACAATATATGGAAATGTATCCATTAAATTTCAATTGTTTTTACTTATTTAGTTACTTTATTTATATTTATAACGCCTTTAGACAGGCTAACTTCTCTTAAAAAGCTTAACAAACCAAGAATAAGTGTTGTCATGGCAACGATAAAAAGGACTGTAAGGTATTGGTCTAAGTTAAAACTCACTTCAATCGCTATAAAAATCATTGCAATTAAGACACAAATTAATAACGCAGATACAGTTGTTAGATAAATTGCTATATGAGTCCAACGAGCACGGCATAATAAGGAGATAAGTTCTTCGGCTTTATTTTCTTTTTTTACATATAGATTTTTACCTTCATTAAGGACTCGAAAGCGATCCACAATCCTACTTAAACGAGTTGCCATAACAGTTAATATTGCTCCTATACCAGTAAGCAAAAAAGCTGGGGCAACAGCCATCTGTATAACAACTCCAATTTCACTAAGATTAATCATAACTAAGTCCTTATTCCATTTAATTTTTTAACTGAATCACTTGTAGACTTGGCTTAACCTGTTCGTATAAGTCATTCAAGAATTTTTGTGTATCCTCAGGGAAGGGTATTTTTTCAAAGTAAGCATTAACTGCTGGGCATATAACATTTTTATCGCTGCTATTTGTATATTTTTTTTCAACATCAGTTACCTTACTTTCATTGTCTGTATGGAAAATATTCTGTTGCGACCAAATATCATTATCAATACTTTTGATATCCAATCCAATAAAGGATGTTTGGTCTTCCAAAACATAGGCAGATGCTCTTGCAAATGCTGTTGCCTTATATTTATCCGCCAGAAAATTAACGAAATATGCTTCTAATTCGCCGTATATACCTTTACCGCCATTTACCTCTGAAAACATGCCGGTAAATAATAGGTATTGATTTTTATTATCGCAAAACGTAATAACTTTATTAACTGCCTTGTGCTCTAAAACAATACCCCTATATGTATTAGAAAAATCTTTTTTTAAAAACTCGAATACTTTATTCATTTAGTAAATATACCTTTAAAGTTGTTTGACCTATTATATAATGGGTTGGTAAAATAGTTATGATGTTGTAAATATTTATTTAATTTTTTGAGGTTAGTTATGCACACAGAAGAATATACGGAAATGATAATACAAATATCAACACTCCTTGATATTGAGCATGATGAGGTAACTAAATTCCTTGAGCTAATGCTTGATGGTTATAATTTCGAAGATGCTGTGAATGGCTGTTCATTAACTACGGACGAATGTAAATTAGTTTTAAGCGAAATTCAAAAAAGAAAACCAAAAGAGTAGATCTAACGTTTTATTAATCTATATAAGTAAGCATTGGTTTGCCCCATAATTACTGGTGTGGTGCTTATCTTTTTTTTTGGAAAGGCTGAATAATAAGTTTCTTATCTGTGAAGCAATTCATTCTTTTTTTACATCCACATCTAACCCTTTGAGATTTTTTATAGATGTAACTAAATTGTTACAAAATAGTAAAAAATTGTTACACAATTGTGAATATATTGTTATACTAAATTCGCAGTTTTTTTACTTGTTAGGCTTTTATGATTAAATTATTTATTAGTTTCTTTGGCATTATTTTTTGTCTTTTGTCATTTCAGGCTTTAGCGGCTGATGCTGCTGCTGGAAAAATGAGATACAGTAAAACATGCGTTAATTGTCATGGCCCAGCAGGAAAAGGTGCCGCCAGTTATCCAAAAATTTCTGGTAAGGAAATTCCATACATAATAGATAAACTTGAAACTTATCGGTCTGGAACTAAAATTGGACCAAATTCAGGTTTAATGATTATGATGGCAAAACCATTAACCGATGAAGAAATTGCAAATTTAGCAGCGTATTTAAAAGATGCTAAATATATCGTTAACAATTAGGAGAGTTATAAAATGAAAGTATTAAGTAAGGTATTTACAGTCATAGTTTCTGCTATGTTGCTTACTGCAACTTCAGCCTATGCGGAACATCACGGGTCTAAAGGAATGAATGTTCCCAAGATCGGTTCAATGGTAGTTATGTCTGGTTTATCAAACCCATGGGACATGACATTTACTAAAGATGGTTCTATGTTTTACACTGAAAAATGTGACGGCCTTTCAGTAAAAACAGCTTCTGGAAAAACACATAAGCTTTATGGAATGAAAGGTTCTAAGGGTTATAAGAGTTCTGGTAATGATCTTTTTTGTAGTGGTCAAGCAGGTATGCTAGGCGTTGAATTAGATCCAAACTTTAAAAAGAACCGTACACTCTATCTTTATTCTACATCAACCAAATATCATGGTTCTGGATGTAAAACCAATTTTGAAAGATGTGACGGTAATATTGTCATGAAATTCAAAGTTGCTAAAGATTTGTCAAAAATTTCTGGACGTACCGATATTGTTAAAGATATTCAGTACAAGCCATTTGAGTCTAATCAACCATTTGGTGGGCCAGGTGCGCACAACGGTGGAAGAATGGCATTTGGACCAGAAGGCTATCTTTGGGTAGGTACTGGTGACCGTCATAGAGGAGTTTGCCCTCAAGATAATTCATTAGCTTGTGGTGTAGTTCTTAGAATTGACGGAAATGGTAAAGGCCATCCAAAAAATAAGATTAAAGCGGATAAACGTTTTTATACTTATGGCCATAGAAATGTTCAAGGTTTAGACTTCCGTCCAAGTGACGGCCAAGCATTTACTGCTGAACATGGACCTTGGCACAATGATGAAATTACTGCATTAGTAAACGGCGGTAATGGTGGCTGGGATCCACATGAAAAAAGAGCTGGCCGTGGTGCTTGTCCAGATCAATATTGTGGTTATGAGCCGAATCAAATGGAAGGTATGACTCCTGCTGTTCGTGCTGCTTATACTCCAATGAGTGATACTCGTTTTAAAGATCTAATGCCTCCTGCTTGGAATAACAACGGCTACTCTCAAGGAACTGGTTCTGCTGCTTTCTTGAAAGGTAAAAACTGGGGTATTTATGAAGGACGTTTAGCTACTGGAATCATGGGTATTGGTTTTGGTGGAACACCAGGTGGTATGCGTATTGATATCGTTGATCTTGCTAAAGACGGAAAATCAGTTAAAAGTGTGATTCACATGCCTGTTGGCGTATCAAAGAGATTCCGTGGCCTAGAAATGGGACCGGACAATGCTTTATATGCTACTACTGATGAAGGTGAAATTTATAAAGTTTCAGCTCAGTAGTTTTAAAATACTTGCCTAGCTTATAGCTATGCAGATATGATTAAATAAAAACCCCCATTAATTTTAGTGGGGGTTTTTTTATATTTATAAATTAATTTTTTATAGAACTTTATTCGAAAACTATCCTCTTAAGAATTGATACAAAAATAATTTCACTGTAATGTTAGTTAAAGGAAGTGTTTGAAAATTTTATATTTATTAGCTAATCCTCAAAGAAAAATAATTTTTAATTTTGCATTTCTATTCTTTTCTTTAATGGCGCATGCTGGAGAATCAAACTTGATAGATAAAAAACAACTTGTAGTTTTTGAATCTGAGACATGTGGCTCTTGTAAAGAGTTTGAGAAAGATGTAACAGCTAATTGGAAGTCATCATTTTCAATAGAAAAAACCTATAACATGCAGGCCCCAACTGGTCTTAAACTAAAAGAATCTGTATGGGCTACCCCAACTATTGTTATGTTCGATGATGGTAAGGAAGTTTCGAGGTACACAGGTTACGATGGCAATAAACAAGCGTTTTGGAGATGGTTTGGGCAGAATACTATGACACCAGAGCAAAAAAGAATTGCCTTTGAAGATGGAACAGAGCCTGCCTTTAGCGGATCACTTCTTGATAATCATTTACCAGGTTATTACGTAGATCCATTAACGGGTGAGCGTTTATTTCGAAGTGATAAAAAATTTGATAGCGGAACTGGTTGGCCAAGCTTTTTTAATCCTGTTCCAGGTTCATTGGTATTTAATGACGATGGACGAAGGGTTGAAGTATTAAGTGCAAGTTCAGGCATTCATTTAGGCCATGTATTTAATGATGGCCCTCCACCAACTGGAAAACGTTATTGTATTAATAGTGCTGTATTGAAGTTTGTAGCCGACTAAAAAATATCTAGTTTTGAGTGAACTATGAAATCAATATATTGGTTTAGGAATGATTTAAGAATAAATGATAACCACTCATTAAATTTAGCAATAGATAGGTCTGATAAGATTCTTTTTGTTTATATTCATGATATTGCAAATAAAAGAAATTGTTCATGGGGTTTTAAGAGGGTTGGGGAGCACAGAAATTTATTTCTATCTCAAGGCCTTATCCAATTAAAAAATCAACTAAATAAATACGGCCATTCTCTTAATACCTACGTTGAAGATCCAGTAAACATTCTATGTAATTTAGTTAATAAGCATAAGATTGATACTATTTTTTGTGAATCTATTCTATCTTTTGATGAACTCAAACAAATAGAGTTGCTTAATAAAAAGGGTGTTACTGTATGCTCATTATGGCACTCTTCATTGCTTGACAAAGACCAGCTTCCTTTTAGCATTTTCAATTTACCTAATAATTTTACTGATTTTAGAAAAGTTATTGAATTAAAAGGTATTAAGCCATATAAGCCTATAGTATTGTCAAAAAGAATATCTAAAATATATTCTATTGATGATAAAAATTTAGCCACATTACAAATAAACTCTATTAATTATGATAAAAGTTCTTTTCCATTATCAAATAATGAATTTATGGGCGGGGAACAGTCAGGGCTTATTTTTTTAAAGAACTATTTTAAAGGAGAGCAGCCAAGTACATACAAGAAAACACGAAATCAATTAATGGGTAAAACTTTCTCAACGAAGTTTTCTCCTTGGCTGAGTTTAGGTTATTTATCAGCACGACAAATATTTTATTTTTTAAATAATTATGAAAAAACAAAAATTAAAAACGAAAGCACATATTGGATTTTTTTTGAGTTACTATGGCGTGATTATTTTAGATTTATTTTTGAAAAATTTGGAAAAAAGATGTTTTATAAAAAAGGACTTAATTTCTCTTCAGTTGAAGTAAAACATTCAATAAAAAACTTTAATTTATGGACATCCGGGCAGACCAAAAATCAATTCATCAACGCAGGGATGTTTGAATTGAATTCAACAGGATTTCTTTCAAATAGAATGCGTCAAATAGTAGCTAGTTATTTAATCAATGAGCTTTCTTGTGACTGGAGAGCTGGTGCTGCATGGTTTGAGTCCCAATTAATTGACTATGATGTTTATAGCAATCATTGTAATTGGGCCTATATAGCAGGTTGTGGAACAGATCCCAGAGGCGGTAGGCATTTTAACGTTGATAAGCAAAGAGAGATACATGATCCACAATATACATATCAAAATTTATGGGCTCATTCATGAAAAAAAAATTAAGATTAATTCTTGGCGATCAATTAAATATAAACCATTCATGGTTTAGTGATTCAGCTAATGATTATATTTATTTAATGATGGAAATCAAAGATGAGACAAATTATGTGCGGCATCATATTCAAAAAATATTAGCAATATTTTCTGCAATGAGGTCATTCTCAGATACTTTAAAAGTAAAAAACTTTAATACTATTTATATAAAAATTGATGATAAGAAAAATGAACATAGCTTTAAAAAAAATATTCTGAGAATCGCTAAAGAAAACAATATTGACTCTATTGAATACCAACAACCAGATGAATTTCGTCTCGATGAATTATTTACAAAACTTCAATCATCATTAAATGTCGAAGTTAAGTCTGTTTCATCAGAACATTTTTTAACTTCCCGTAACTATGTAAAAGAATTTTTTAAGGACAAGAAACAATGGCGGATGGAGGAATTTTACCGTCATATGAGAAAAGAATATTCTATATTGCTTGAGGGCGAAAAACCAATTGGTGGGAAATGGAATTATGATGCAGACAATAGAAAAAGATGGAATGGCGACCCAAAAATTTCGAAGGATTTTAGACCTTCCCACAATTGTGAAAAGTTATTAAACACAATTAAAGACGAAGGCATTGATTATTTTGGTGCTGACAGCGCTGAAAACTTTCGTTGGCCTATTAGTAGACAGGAATCACTAAAGCTTCTGGATGATTTTATTAAAAATGATTTATGTCACTTTGGAAGCTTTCAGGATGCTATGGATGATGAAAAGTGGAGACTTTTCCATTCCTTCATATCTTTTTCTCTAAACACCAAGATGCTTAATCCTCTTGAAGTTATTATTAAAGCTCAAGAAGCCTATCATTTAAAAAAACTTCCACTTTCTTCTGTTGAGGGCTTTATTCGGCAAATTCTTGGCTGGAGAGAATATATAAGGGGTGTATATTGGTCTCAAATGCCTGGCTATGAAAAAAATAATTTCTTTAATCATGATAGAAATATGCCTAAATGGTATTGGACAGGAGAAACAAAATTAAGGTGCTTATCAAAGAGCATATCTCAATCTTTAGATAATTCATATGCCCACCATATTCAAAGATTAATGGTTGTTGGAAATTTTAGCCTTTTAGCTGGTATTGATCCAAAATATATTCATCAATGGTATTTGGGGATATATATAGATGCTTTCGAGTGGGTAGAGCTCCCGAATACACTGGGTATGAGTCAATATGCCGATGGTGGTCTACTAGCAACTAAGCCCTATGTTTCGTCTGCAGCCTATATAAATAAAATGAGTAATTACTGTTCAAAATGTACTTATAACTATAAAGAAAAAATTGGGGATAATGCTTGCCCTTTTAATTCATTATATTGGAATTTCTTCGATAGACACCGAGATAAGCTATCCAAAAATCCAAGATTGGGGATAGTTAATAGCCAACTAAAAAAGATGGATGAAATTCAAAAGAAAGCAATTAATAAAAAAGCAAATGAATATTTAGATAATATTGATTTTATTTAGGCTAAATAGATATAAATAATTGATTATAAAAAATTTAATTACAATATATTAGCCTAGGAAGCCGATACTATTTTTTTTATGTATAAATTCTGTTATTAAATGAATTATTAATACTGAATATAGTCTTATTTTTTTAAATTACAGAAGATAACTCATGAAAAAAAATAACCAAAAAGAAGAATGTCCAGCCCATAAATGCAAACCTTTTATGATTATGTCTTATTTTGCTTGTATTTTCATAGTCTTAGGTATACTTGCATTTATTAAATACCTTTTTGTTTAATTAATCAAAGTGATTACTGTCTTTTATGATGATAAATGTAGCCTTTGCTCTAGAGAAATTAGATTGTATAAAAAAATAGCACCAAAAGATTTATTTAGCTGGGTAGGTATCGCATCATCGTCAAAAGAACTAAATCATGAAAATATAAAAATTGTTGATGCCTTAATGTATTTGCATGTAAAAGACTGTAAGGGAAATTTTTATATAGGAGTAGATGCATTTAAATTAATATGGAGTAAATTAAGTTATTTTAAGTATCTAAATTATATAATTTCATTACCAGTCATTTACCAACTTGCTGGATTTTTTTATAATAAATTTGCTAAATATCGTTTTAATAAACTTGAGCATTGTAAAATAGCATTTAAGAATGGAGAGTAAACTTTTTCTCTTTCCCCCAATAAATTTATCTAGTTATAATTTTTAACTATATATACATAGCCCTTACTACGACGTTAAATTCTCTAGGAGCATTAAGCTTATATGTTGAAATGGTTTGAAAATTTAATCAGTCCTTTTCCAAAAGACCTAATAGAAACACCCCCGAAATCATTAATTAAATTTGCTTGGCTATGTATTAAGGATATCAAGCTATATATAGGATTAATGGCATTATTAACTGCAGCCATAGCAAGTTTTGAAGCTATTCTTTATGCTATTTTAGGAAAAATAATTGACCTGATGGTAGCGAGTGATCCCAGTCAATTTTTTAATAATCATATAAATTTCTTAATTCTAATTAGCGCTATATTGATCAGCAGCACATTTTTTGTCGCTATCCGAACAATGTTAAAGTACCAAGCGCTATCTGGCCCTTTCCCAATGAGAATGAGATGGAATTTTCATCGACTATTACTTAATCAAAGTGTTGATTTTTATAATAATGAGTTTTCTGGTCGAATAGCAGCAAAAGTAATGCAAACCACCTTAGCATTAAGAGATATGTGGTTTATATTATCTGATATTTTAGTCTACGTAGTTGTTTACGTTACCACTATGATAGTTCTAGTTGGAAGTCTAAATACCTTGCTGTATTTCCCATTTTTAATTTGGCTAGGTATATATATTGCAACCTTATTTTATTTTATTCCTAAACTTGCAAAGCTCTCAAAAAACCAAGCTGATGCTCGATCACTCATGACAGGACGTATTACCGATGCCTATACTAATATAAGTACTGTCAAACTTTTTTCTCATGCTGGAAGAGAATCTAAATATGCCAAAAATGCAATGAAAGAGTTCTTACACACTGTAAAACTTCAAATGCGTAAAATTACTATAATTCAAATTATCAATCATTTCCTTAGTATGTTTTTAATCCTATCAACTACTGGGACAGCATTGTTTCTATGGTCAACCAATGAAATTGCTATAGGCGTTGTAGCTGCTGCATCGGCTATGTCCTTAAGATTAAACGGAATTTCACACTGGGTAATGTGGGAAATGACTTCGCTGTATGAGCAAATAGGTATTGGTCAAGATGGATTAAAAATGCTGTCTAAGAGACAGGTAATAAATGACAAGCCTAACGCCATAGTTATTGATATCAAAAAGGCTACGATTTCATTCCAAAATATTTATTTTTCATACGATAAGAGGGGTAGTTTTTTTTCTGATTTTAATTTGAACATTCAGCATGGAGAAAAAGTTGGGATAGTAGGAAGGTCTGGAGCTGGCAAATCATCATTAATTAATCTTTTGCTTAGGTTTTATGATTTAGATAAGGGCGCAATATTAATTGCAAAAAAAAATATCAATTCAATTACTCAAGATAGCCTACGATCTAATATTGCTATGGTAACTCAGGATACATCTCTTCTTCATCGTTCTATTGAAGATAATATTGCATACAGCAAACCAAGCTCATCTGAGAAAGAAATTATTACAGCTGCTAAAAAAGCTCAAGCACACAAATTTATAATGGAGCTTAAAGATCAATACGGTAATATTGGTTATAAATCTATAGTCGGGGAGAGGGGGGTTAAACTTTCAGGAGGCCAAAGGCAAAGAATTGCAATTGCGAGAGTGATCCTTAAAAATGCCCCCATATTACTCTTGGATGAGGCTACAAGTTCATTGGATTCAGAAGTAGAGGTCATTATTCAAGAAAGCCTTGATATTCTTATGAAAGGTAAGACTGTAATTGCTATAGCTCATCGCTTATCTACTATTGCCGCTATGGATAGATTAATTGTAATGGATAAGGGGCAAATTATCGAAGAGGGAAATCATAGGTCACTTTTGATGAAGAAAGGCTTGTACTATAAATTATGGCAGCACCAAAGCGGCGGCTTTATTGGGGATTAAAAAGAAAATGAAAAAAAATATATTAATAGCTGGGTCAACCGGTTCAATTGGTGAAGAATTCACAAGGTTTTACAGTGATGACCCAGATGTAGATAAAATTATTACAATATCAAGAAAAATATATGATACCACTCAAAAAAAAATTCAATCAATAGAGATTGATTATAATAAAGAACAATCATTTAAAAACTTAGAACGAATATCAGAACTAGAATCTATTGATACGATTATCATCGCAACAGGAATACTGCATACAGCACAGATCAAGCCTGAGAAATCAATAGATAGTATTAATTTTGAGGCCTTTAAAAGTGTATTCCAAGTTAATGTTTTTGGGCCTCTTCTATTAGTAAAAAAACTTATGCCTCTTATTAAGAGGTCACAAGGAGTTAAAATTGTATTTTTAACTGCAAGAGTCGGTAGTATTTCTGATAATGAACTTGGTGGTTGGTACAGTTATAGGAGTTCTAAATCTGCACTTAATATGATGATAAGCAATCTTTCGATAGAATTACAAAGAGTTAATAAAAATCATTTAGTAATAGGCATTCATCCAGGAACAGTCAGAAGTAATCTATCAGAACCTTTCTTAAGAAATGTAAAGCATAATATTTTTAGTCCAAGGGAGAGCGTTGATCTAATGGCTAAGGTTATTAGTAAAATAAGTCATAAGGATTCAGGAAAATGCTTTGATTTTTTAGGCAAGGTAATAAACCCCTAATTAACTATATTCATTTTTTCTGAATGGTGGGCCAGCAAACTGGGTTGAGTTCGCTAGCTGCAATTTCTCCGGGATCAACACCAGGAATGAATTTTTGCCAGTCGCCTGATACCATTGTTGGTTCTTTAACCACGCGTGCCCCATCTGCGAAATATGTATTAGCCAGAACTATACGGCTCTGAGAAGTTCTATTATTACCTGCTGTATGAAAACTCAAGTTATGATGAAAACTGGCTTCCCCAATCTCAAACGGTTTGTTATCAATAGTCACGTTGTTTGCCTTAAAAACCTCAGTGACTTTTTTGTCGTAGCTTGTGTCATTTTTATTAAAATTGATATTTTTGACGAGATTATAAACGTTTAACGGCTTTGCAAATGATAAAGGACCCATAGCTTTTGGCACTGGTTGTGCTGGCATCCATGCAGTCACAACATCATTTGTCTCTAAAGGGAAATGATGATCATCGTAATGCCATGGCGTGCGACCGCAACCGGGCTCTTTTGAGAGTGCATTGTCATGATAGAGACGAACACTTTTTACACTTAGTAGGTCCGCTGAAATCTTTGCAATGCGTGGGCTTAGTACATATTGTCTGATAACAGGACTCTCTATCCACATCATTTCGAGGCTTAGGAAGCGTTTGCTTCTGTTGTTTGCTGGAAATGTCTTATTAAGAAGGCTTATGAGCTCTTTACGCAATCGAACTACAGCCCCAGGAGACAACACATTTGGTAGTCTGATGAATCCATCCCTTCGAAAGTTGCAGTGATGCTCTTCTGTTAATTTATATGGGGTGGAAAGTTCATCATCTAGTTCACTATCTGAAGGCATGTCAAAATGCTGTATAGGCTCTATATCGACAAAATTAGTTGCATTATTACCTTTATTATCGGCAAGCGTTACATACCAATCCCACCAAGCTTGATTATCCTGTTCCCAGTATTGGTTTAAGTCTTCGCCAAGTGCATTTGCTCCTACAAGCAAATCATTAGAGAGTATTTTTTTATTAATAACTTAGTTTCCTAAAATAAAATATTTTGACTGCTAAAACCTAGACGTCACCATCAGACACTTATAAATAACAATTAGTTGCATCTGTAACTTGTGTGTATTATGGACCGTTATGTTAGTTTAACCAGTCTACTAAATTCCCTAAGTAATGAGACGGTCGAAAATAATATTAATCAAAGAGTAATCTTTTTGGAATGTAATTTTATGGATGATGAAAATATTAAGGATCTTGACTATTTTGTTGATATCCAACCTAAGAAACAAATAGAATTTTATGAGTCTGTTTTAGAAGGGTTGTCGTTACCACAGAAAACAATATCCCCTAAATTTCTTTATGATGAGCGTGGCTCCAAGATATTTGATAAAATTTGCGACACACCAGAATACTACTTAACTCGAACCGAAATAGCGTTACTTAATGACATTCAAGAAGAGCTTTATTCTCTTGTTGAGCCAGGTTCAGCTGTTGTTGAATATGGTTGTGGATCGAGTATTAAGATTAAAGCACTTCTATCTGCTTTGCCAGAACCATCACATTATATTGCAATAGATATTTCAAAATCTCATTTGATTTCAACCGCGAAAGAAATAGCTTCGAATTATAAAAATATTTCTGTTGCAGCAATTTGTGCAGATTTTATGGAGCCGATTGACTGGCCAGAAAGAGCCTCTTTTGAATCTCTAAAGCGGCTAGCTTTTTTCCCTGGCTCCACCATCGGCAATCTAAACCCTAATGAAGCCAGTCAGTTTTTAAAATATGTCCGACATTTAGTTGGTAATGAAGGTACATTCATAATTGGTGTAGATATGAAGAAAGATGATGAGGTTTTTAATCGAGCTTATAATGATGCAGAGGGTCATACTGCTGACTTTAATTTAAACCTTCTACATAGAATGAAAAAAGAACTAGATGCTGATATAAATATCTCCGAATTTTCACATAAAGCCTTTTATAACGAAAAACTTGGGAGAGTTGAAATGCACCTTATTAGTAATCTTAAGCAGAATATTAAAATTAATAATTTAGAATTCTCCTTTACAGAAGGGGAAAGTATACATACCGAATGCTCTTATAAATATTCTGTAAGAGAATTTTCTGAGTTGGCTAAAAAATCAGGATTTAGCATGTTAAAAAATTGGACTGATAAAAGAAATTTTTTTAGTATTTATTTAATGAAAGCTATCTAAAATCAGATTCATGCACCTAAACTATTTATATGTGATGCCATGAAGATTAAATCAGCTTGGATACGACAGATAGAGAGTGGCCAACAACCAAGTAGCTCTGCTTTACGAGATCATCTCGATGCTGTTCATGACAATAATGCGGGTTTTACTGAAGATTTTGCGTGGAAGTGTCGTGATGCGAATGGTAAGAATAGTTATGAGTTGCTTGCCGATATTATTGATCAAAAATATCATTCTCAGGTTCTCGATCTTGGTTGTGGGAGTGGAGTTCTTTTAGACCTTTGTAATCAACGTTTTGGAAATGAATTGGTACTTTCTGGCGTTGATATGAATGGTTCCGAACTGCAGCTTGCACGCAAGCGTCTCGCCCATACCGATACCAAACTTTATCAGGGAGCGGCGCAAAACCTTGATTTTTTTTCTGATTCATCTTTTGATTTGATCTTCTGTCATTGGGCATTAACTTTGATGGACCCAGTGACTGAAGTCCTTGCCACAACCAATCGTCTACTCAAAGAAAAAGGTATTTTTGCAGCTATAATTGATGGGGATCCCAAAACTGCCGACGGCTATCGTGAAGTCCACGACATTATTTACGAACATGTGCAATGCAAGTATCCGGATTATGGAGTTTTTGAACTTGGTGACCCACGTGTGAGAACAGCCGCGGGACTTAAAAAACTTGTGGCTGAAACCTTTGAAGATTTTGATATAAACATAACACCAATAACTGTAAGTTATAATGGAGCTCCTAGCCTCTTAGCACGTGAGGCCGCTGGTTTTTTCTATGCTTCATTCGTTCTTTCTCCTAATGACTTTAGCCAGATGCTTGCTAATCTTGAAAAATATTTTTTTACGAACCTACATGATGGAACCAGCTGTTTCACCATGCCAATAAATCTTTTAATCGTTAGAGGAAAAGGAAGTAATAACTAGGCTTCTTATAATCTTGTTGAATCTTATTTAATAATATATAGTTAATTTAATGACAGCTCATATGACAGTACCCATTGTTTATAGCAGTCAATAATTAAAAGCAAATCTACGACCAAAAGTCTTACCTTGTTTTATAAGATGATGATTAATCCCGTTCAATCAAAATAGATTTTAAACGTGATTTACTTTTATTACTCATATCATATACATAATTAATTATCCTTAATTATGTGGATTGCTCATGATTAATCGTCACCATAGAAATTAAACAATTATAGGAAAAGATTATGAGTGTATTAGAAAGTTTTAAAAAGTTAAAAGCAGAAGGGACGAAAATTGTAGTAGTTACTTCTCATGAATACTGGAGTGCAAAGATTCTTAACGATACAGACGTAAACGGTATTTTAATTGGTGATGATTTAAATATGGTGGTTCATGGCCATGAAGATACTTTGAGTTGTGATGTGGAAACAATTGCAATGCACACCAGAGCAGTAAAAAAAGGAGCAAAAGATAAATTCCTCATCGCTGGTATGCCTTTCTTGAGCAACAGAAAAGGATTCAAAGAAGCAATGGATAACGTTGAAATCTTAATTAAGGCTGGGGCAAATGCACTTAAAATAGAAGGCGTTGATGGAAACGAAGAGCTGTATGCTCATCTCTCTCAATCAGGTATTCCAACAATTGGACATATTGGCCTTACACCATCTCACCATAATGCAATCGGTGGATTTAAAGCTCAAGGTAAAACCAAAGAAAGTGAGCTTAGCATTATTGAAGAAGCAAAAAAACTTGATAAGCTTGGGTGTATAGCAATTGTTTTGGAAGCTGTTCCACAGCATGTAGGCGCCGCGGTTAGAGATGCAGTCTCTATCCCCGTCGTCGGTGTTGGGGCAGGATTGGACGTAGATGGGCAAGCGCTGGTTCTTCCAGATATGCTAGGATTTTCTACAGACTTCAAGCCTAAATTTGTTAGAACATACATGAATGGAGCCGATCTTATTAAAGATGCCGTTAATAAGTTTGCAGCAGATGTGCATGCAGAAGCATTCCCATCAGCAGAAGAAACTTACGCACCGTCTAAGGATCAACTTAATAAGAAATAATATGCTATGTATAAGTTGATACAGAGGATTGTAAGAAATGATAATAAATGTTGTACTTATTTAATTTACAGTCCTCTGTTTCCACGATTATTTTGAAAAAAGATATAGTTAGAAAAACATATTTAGAAAGGCGTAAAAAACTGTCTTCTTCCAAATTTGAAGAAGAATCATCTCAGCTTGTTCAAAACACTATTGAGCTTATTAAAAAATATAAGCCTAAATGTATTCATTGCTTTTTACCCATCCATTCAAAAGGGGAAATAAACACTACGCCAATAATTCACTATTGCTGGAAAAATAAAATCAATGTTGTTGTTCCTGTCAGTAACTTCGCAGAGGGAACACTAAAAACTGCAGAATTTAGTCCTTATACTAAAACAAAAAAAACAAAAAATAATATTACCGAACCAATTGATCCTATTTGGAAAAAAAACGATCATATTGATATTGTATTCACTCCTCTTTTGGCCTTTGATCCTCAAGGCAATCGAGTAGGCTATGGGAAAGGATTTTATGATCGTTTTTTTTCTTCCTTACACAAGGATGCGAAAAGAATTGGAATTAGTCTTTTTAAACCTTGTACAGATATAGAAAATATAAATGAATATGATGTACCTTTGACCCATTGCGTTACTCCCGATAAAACCTATTTTTTTTAATAATTGGTGATTAAATGAAAAAACTATTAATACTTTTACTCTTTATCCCTAGCATAGTTATAGGGGATTCAAGCTCAGAATTTTATGGCCCAAATCATTCAAATGCTTATCAAGGAAGATTGTTATATGACTCTAGCAAAGAAAATTATCCAATAGATAAGATGATCAAACTTTGTGAGCCTTATACGGGAATAGATACTGCGCAAACAAAATGTAAACAACAAAGCCAGCAATCAATAATGATATGTGAATATAAATGCAGCTTACATTGGGCAGCAAGCAGTAAATAAATAGTTAGCCCTATAAGATATTATCAATAAGGAGAAATAAAATGGAATTTAAAGTAGACAAAACCATAAAGATACTGCTAGGTGCTATTGTATTTGGCTTGTTCTTAAATGCTACTAATGTCTTTATAGATAAGGCTTATGCAAATGAGTGGGATTTAGTAGTAGAGCTAAATAAAAGTAATGTCAAAATTGATAGGATGCAAGAGAATTTAAACATAATTGATAAGAATGTAAGAGTCCTGGAAAAAATAATAGATACTGCTGAAAATAACCTTAAAACTGCGATTAATAATGCTTGTCAAAAATAATTATGAAGCAAGATGAATTAAAAGAGATTAAAGAAGTTCTTAATAAAATATATAAAACATTATTATATGTATTTTGGATCATTGGTTTTTTTGCCCTATTGTACTTTGGCCTTTTAATTTACTTAGGCTTCTGAACGAGATTTATAGAAGAGGGGAGTAATAATCGGACCGTCTAGGACCTATTTGGACTGTAAATTGGTGGAGGTAAGC
>Ga0315339_1000729_pt1 | contig 36666 bp, 33 predicted proteins | sample ASW17metaG_FD_204514 | JGI IMG/M metagenome (GOLD analysis project Ga0315339, IMG submission 204514) | Ammonia-oxidizing marine archaeal communities from Pacific Ocean, United States - ASW #17 | ecosystem: Environmental > Aquatic > Marine > Oceanic | place: USA: California | collected 2016-12-05 | reverse complement strand
GATGCCGGTTACTGCAGGGGCGCGTAGCTCAGGGGGAGAGCACTGTCTTCACACGGCAGGGGTCGCTGGTTCAAATCCAGCCGCGCCCACCATTTACTTCTGCTATTTCAAAGGTCTACAGCGGTCAATCATGGCCGTATTCCGTAGAATACTCTCATTGGCACACTCCTGGCACAGTGAGGGAGCAGAAATGGCCTCTATTCGTAGGAGAAATGGACGTTATCACGTCCAGATCAGAAAGAATGGGTATCCGTTAGTCAACGACAACTGAGCTAACGCCAAGACAAAGGTACTAACGAACAGATACTGGAATCTCTATAAATAGAAGATTTCTGGTAAAACTGAAGTTTGCTTACTTCAATTCTTTAAATTGAGGGGTATCAAAAAAGCCTATAAATAAAGCCTTTTCTGAGCCTCGGAGAGAGGGACCTTTAAAGCCAAAAACACTATTATTTAGGGCTTTTCTGAATATTCACGTGCAATCTTTTGCCTATTACAGGGTATTGTCCTTAACTGGTCATCAGAATGGCTTAAACGACTTGGACTACCACCAGTAACACCTATTACAGTAGACAAGATAAAGAGGCTCAGAGAGGAAGGAATGTCGCTTTGGGGTGTTCGTTGCCTATTTAGTCAGTCTCTGTTTGGGTGACTGTTTGCCCTTGAAGTAGTACCCAGGTTATAAGGTTTTTCATGACCTCATCAAGAGATTGATCAAACGCTTCTACGATCGCTTCCAGACTGCTGTCCCTGGCTACGACCAACGATTCATGACTCCATGAGCCAACGATTTTTCGTTTTGGCATACGGATCAGCTTAACGCTGATTGCAACTCGTGCGCTTGGGTTATCGCTTTCAATGTAGTCGGCTTGGAAGTCACGTAATTCGATCTTCAAGGCAAAGTCGGCTCGTAGCCCTAGTGACTCGCGACCCACTGCAGCGATTCGACCACTGTTCTCAAATGATTCGACAACTAATGCCTGTACCATACTAGGTGCGTTATCAATCCAGTTGGCTTTCGCAAAATACCCTATTTCATATTTCCGCCGCTGTAACGCGATACGTGTAGTGGAGAGTCCAGCACTGGCAGTCGGTGATTGAACAACCAACTGCCAAGATACCGCAGGCGTATCCTTGTTGAACTTGCTAGTGGCGGTGAGCTCAAAAAATTGCGGTGGGGGTCGATTACCTGGAATTACGGTACAAGCGCTAACCAGTAACGTGGCCAAAGCGCTAATAATTAGTACTAGTCTTCTATTTATGTTTGTCATTTGTTTCCAGTTGTGAATCCGGCTTGTTGATCCCCAAATATGAAACGTGCGGGATCGCGCTCTAATTCTTGAGCTACCCGACCAAGAGATGAAACTAAATGCCGAAACTCTTGTAGCGTCAACGTAAGTTCATAAAGACCAACTTGGGTGAATTCATTGATCGGTTCACGATTCTCTCGGACCAAATTTTCAGTTTCTTCCGAAAGGCGCTTAACTGAAGAAGCCGCAGTGCCAAAATCTTCCAGGGCCGCTGTAACGCGGCGTGCGGTTTCCTCGGCAACCTGTTCAAAACCAGCTATCGTTCGATTTAAAGTTTCACTGGTTGCGTGTACTTCCTTCAATAGCTGATCTAGGTCTGCATCAAGGTTTTGCGAGGTAGAAGCAAACTGGTCGGTTAAGACCTGGACTTTACCCATTGTCGCTGAGATTTGTTCGAGTATCGTTTCGACTTCGCCAAGATTACTTGTTAGGGCGGTAGTTAATTCGTCGACATTGGCGATGATATTATTAAATGCTTGAATGTTTCGAGTGCTGAAAATTGTCGAGAGTTGGAGAAGTAAATGATCGATACTGTCGATGTAATGCGGAGCAACTGTTTTAAATCGCTGCGTAATTGCAGTTTTTGTAGGTAGTCGAGGTATGACTCCGTTAACCTCACTCGGCTTATCAGCATTTTCTGACCCTTGACTTAGGAGGATGTAGCTGGGCCCCATGGCTCCGGCAAAGGTAATACTACCTATTGAATCGGTCTTCACTGGGGTATTTGAGTCTACTTGGATAGTTATCAGTACAGCACCGGGCCCGGTCTTGGTCAGTCCAACTTGCAGTACTTGTCCAACAGGTACCCCCTGAAAATGTACTGGGCTTCCTTGGCTGATTCCGGAGACATCTTCCGAAAATGCTAATTCATATCTATCATACTCAGTATCGAATTCGGATTTAGCGAACCACACTACGAAAATCAATAAACCTACTACTGACAGTAGAACAAAACTGCCGACTAAAAGATGGTTCGCGCGTGTTTCCAATATTTAGCCTCGGATTTGCAAATTTAGTGTATCGTCAGCTTAACTCAATTTCGTTACAGCCCGTCCTCTCGGACCATTAAAGTATTTCACAATCCAAGGCTCGTTGTATTCAAGTAACTCTGGAATTGTACCCGTGATCAATTTTTTGTGGATTAACACGCTAATCCGATCAGTAATTGCGAACAAAGAATCTAAATCGTGGGTAATCATAATTACCGTTAATCCCAACGAACGCTGTAAATCTGATACAAGGCTATCGAATTCGGCCGCACCGATTGGGTCAAGACCAGCTGTTGGCTCATCCAGAAAAAGAATTTCTGGATCAAGCGACAATGCACGGGCGAGGCTGACGCGCTTTCGCATGCCACCCGACAACTCGCCTGGCATTTTGCTTGCGGCTGTAGAATCAAGACCAACCATGGTCAGCTTCAGAATAGCAATTGCTTCGACGAGTTCCTTGGAAATGCGAGTGTGTCGCTGTAAAGGCACCATGATATTCTGTAAAACTGTCAGCGAGGAGAACAAGGCCCCATCCTGAAATAGGACGCCAGTTCGCGCTTGAATTGCTTTGGTGGTAGACGGATTGTGATGGTCTACTTCAAGACCCAGAATTTTTACCTGGCCAGCACTCGGTTTTTTTAATCCGAGAACAGTCCACATCAACACTGATTTCCCACTACCTGATCCGCCAATAATTCCCATGATTTCACCTCGTTGTACGGTGAAATCAAGATTGTCGTGGACAATATGGTCTCCGAATCGAGTTACAAGGCCATGTACTTCGATAACGTGCTCCATAGTAGCGCCGATCTTCTTAGGCCTAAATACCGACCACCGAGAAAAATACTACAAACATGGTATCAAGCACTATCACCAAAGCAATTGATTCGACTACTGAGCGTGTAGTCTGAAGCCCGACCGATTCTGCACTGGATGAAACTCTAAAGCCCTCGTAACATCCGACAAGAGCTATGATAAATCCGAACAATGGTGCTTTGGTTACACCAACCAAACAATCATTCAGATTGACTGCTGATTTGAGCTGAAAAATAAATTCTGGAATGCTCATGTCAAGTACAGCTACTGCAATTACAGCGCCACCAAATAGGCCCATTACATTAGCGAAAAATGTTAAAAGCGGTAAGGATATTATCAGTGCCGCTACTCTTGGCAAGACCAAAAACTCAACGGGGTCAAGGCCAATTGTATTCATTGCATCAATTTCCTGATTAACCTTCATTGTGCCAATTTGCGCAGTAAAGGCACTGCCAGATCGCCCAGCAATGATAATTGCAGTAATTAGAATTCCCATTTCGCGCAGGATAGATGCAGCGACCAGATCGACGGTGTAGCTTTCCGCGCCAAAGTTTTTTAATTGTTCTCCACTCATGTAGGCGAGGACAACTCCAATGAGGAAGGCTAACATTGCAACAATCGGTAGGGAATCTATACCTGTGCGACCTAGGTGATGAACAAACGAAGTAAATCGAAACCGACGTGGTTGAGTAAGTGCCCAAAGCATCTTTACTATTGTTAGCCCAAGGAAGCTAACGAAGCCAAGTCCATTTTGAATCCCGTCCAGTACCGTCTGACCCAATCGCTCAGCAAATATTGAAAGACCCATTAATTGCCGGGGTGTTTGCAAGCTTGGCTGTACGCGATGAATGTGTCCAAAAAGAGACAAGTGTTCATCGTTTAGGCCGATACGCTGAATAGCTACTCCATGCTGCTCAAACGCCTGCACAAATTGCGACAGCAGCCATGCACCATTTGTATCGATAGACTCGATTTCGCTCGCATCAATTTTTAAGGGGCTGGTTATCGAAGATGCTGCAGCTACGATGTGTCTAACTTCATCTTCAAGCAGGGCCAAGCTTGCGGTCGTCCAGTTACCGGTTAGCCTGAATATAGTATTAGCGTCGACTACTTCCCTCTGAATACGCTTATCGGAAACCATGGAATGTGTTGAGGCTGGACGTTAATGGGTTATCTTACATCTAAGGCATAAATATCAAAAAATCGATAAGAGACGATAGAGTAATTGCAAACAGGCGCTCCATACCGCTATCTTATGCCTGTTTGGCAGAAGCATCCATGGGTAGATGTGCTTCATAACATGTTTAACTATTCGCTTCTAACACCATCTAACCAGGTTGCCGTCACATTTCCATCCTTGTCGTATTTGATTCCTAGCCAAGGGTTGCCGTCCTTCCATTCCTCTGCATACACTGCTTCACCGACATAAATCCAGTTGCACTGACCATCTTCTTTAACGTCGAAGCAACCATCTTCGGGAAAAGCAAGAAGGTCAAAAAAAACCGGAAGTTCATTCGCATACGAGTTGAATGCAAATACGTATACAAGGAATGGCAGACACAGGCCGATTAGTATTCTTTTCATCCCACTATCTTATTCCTGTTTGGCAGAAGCATCCATAAGCGTGTGAGTGTGCGGGTAGGACGTCATTAACACCACTGAAAAGTAAACTATTTACCAACCTCAACCTAAACTATTTGAGGCTCTCAGGTAGTCCATTTTGGTGAAGAAACATCGGGGAATACGTAATTATTCTGGCTACCGGTAGGTCATTAAAACCTAAACTTTTGTGAGAGCCTAAATCTAGATACCCTGAAGCCACTCCGCTGTGCGGAGACAATATATTTAATTGAAGAAAGACTAATGGGGGTGGGTGGGGTGTAATCCTAAATTCGCCTGTCCCATTCCTTAATAGAGTTTATTTCCTTTCGCTTTTCTGATGCATTTTTCTTGATCAGTCTATTTAACATCCGAAATGATGCTTGCGTCGTGTCTGTGTTAGCTCCCAATATTTGTTTCACATCAGGAATGGAATCTATTCCAAGCATCCTGTACGCCTCTTTCATACTCGAGGAGTATGTGCCGTGCAGCCTGGTCTGAAGCTGCATGTTGCACATCGCGCAAATAGGCCCAGGCCCGCCTGAGTTCGACGGTTATTGCATCAACCAGAGCATCTAATTCGACCGGATCATCAAGACCAAGAGGAGCCGAAATCTGGTCCAGATTTCCCCGGACCCGTCGTTCAATTGCGTTGTATACGCAACTATTCCAACGGTCACCCCGCCATGGTTTAAGTCGAGTTCGTCTTGGCATCGAGGACCAAGGCTATCCTCATTGATCGGACCCGGCAAGTAAAAGCACTGTCGCCTAAAAATAAGGTTCCGCGCGTGAGATAGAGTTCGCCAGTTGGAGGTGATAGTGGCCTATCGAGATGTGCGGATGGGGGTTTAGTGGCTCATTCGGTATAACCCTGAGCAAGGTCGGAGAGACATTTTTAATCAAGCAGTGGAATGCCCGGTTCAGATGCTGATTTGTTATTTCTCCGTTCTAATACCTTCTGAGTAAACTGTACGAACAGTTCCCCTTGCGGAGATTGGATACGCTAGCTAGTTCGCGCTTTGTACGCGAGCTACCCACCTTTTGATCTCAGTGAGTGTCTGACGAATCGACTTCGGCAACTCTCCGTCGTTGTATTTTCTGACGAGATTTAGTTGGATCATCTTACCATTGACTAAGGTGAATGCAGTCAGAGTTAGTTGATTCATCTTCAGTCTATTCTTCAAAGTTACTTGTCTGAGAATACCCGTATATGCAGCATTTTTATCATGGCCAACCACACCAAGGTATGTTGGTTTATCCATCCTGACTGCAAGAGAGTGTTTTTCCGCGAGTTTATTGGCAACAGCATTACCCTCGTCAAGGATGTCACCGAACTCCTCTGCGCCTATATTAATCAACTCCTGCCTCATAAAAACTGCGTATTCCTCCGCATCCAATGGTATTTTTTCGTCAACGAAATCACTGACGATAGACACCATAGCCGTATCCGGCGGTAAGGAGTGAGCCATACGATCCCAATTTTTCAAAATTTCGCAGTCAGTCGATTGCAATAAAAACGTGTTGTCGACTTGCGCCAGTGCCTCCCTCATCAATGTAATGTGCTTATTGTGTTTGGGGTTTGATTCTTGGAGGATACAGTCGCCTATTGGCATCGGCATGTAAATCTGATGCGGACCGATAGATACAATCTCAGCAGTGCATAGAATCGGCACCAACAATAGGACCAACCCTAAAGTCTGAAAAAACTTAATGCACAATTTATTGATGTGTTTCATTCCCAGCATCCTACTAAAACTATAAATCTTTCTGCAGATGCTCACCAGTGTAGGAACCAGGCCCCAATCAATCGTTACAACATCTTTGTCTGACTTATCAGTCATGGTGGTTTGATACTTCTCGGTATGGATTCCTTCCGAGCTGATCATCTTTTCAACACCACAGCACGAAATAGCGTAATGAATATCAAGAATATTGTCCGTAATCTGAATATGCTCATGATAGAACCTGCAACGTAGGTCAGGGCAGCCGCCCTCAAAACCGATCTGCATTGCGGCAGATTCTCCTTAGGAACATATTTCTCGAGAATCGGCAGTGCTCTTTTGAAACTGGCATCAAACTCTACAGGCAGAGTGACCAGATGGATCAATGTATTGGTTGCCAAACAACCAAGTGCCAAGAAAGCGGCAATCAAAGTAAAAACCAGGCTGTGGGTAATGGCAAATATTGAGGGCAATCCTATTACGAGTACGCCTGACCCAATTTTCTGAAACATCTGAGTTTTCTTTACAAGATTCTGGCGCCAGGCAAGGGGCCGGTAGTTCTCTTTATCCTGAATGGCATGCCCTATTTCATGGCATACGATCGCAATACTCGAAATACTCTTTCTATTAAGACGATCCTCAACAATCCGCACCTTTTTTACGCGAGGATCATAATGATCTCCCTCTGGTACAGATTCAATTTCTACCTCTTCCAGGTCGTTTTCAGCCAGAATCTTATGACCGAACTCGATACCCGTGAAAGGCATATCAGGCAATTCACGGTCATTCCTTTTTATAGTGGACTGAACCCAGAGACTTGGCCCGAATAACCCTAGAACCGGCAGTAAGTAAATTAATAGACGGATCATTCCGTCAAATTATTCCTGTAGATTGCGATATTTATTTATTTAACCTGCCCAAATAGATCGAGTCCCTTAGCCAGCATTTAATGGACTATTAACTACTTTTCGAATTCATTCTTCGTCAGCGGGGCTCTTATCCTTACCCATTCCCCAAAGCTTAAGTAGACCGTAACCGATGGCCATCTCGATAAAGCCCGAGTAGCTCCATATGGCATCAGGTAGGGTAACTCCCATGGTGCCCCAAACATCGATGTCGACCCAGCTAAGTCCAACATCAGCCAAACCAAACGCTATGATAATAAATGCGAGAATCTTCAATTTTTTATGTACTCCTTGTCAGTTTGAATAAAGCGTTATTGAAATTTACGATTAGTATTTTTCATCGATTTGGCAACATCTCATAGACTTGAAACGTCATCAAAGCTAGGAACCCCGACAGGACTAGGTACATGCCAGCATATTCAATACGGGTTATCGTACTTACGGTGTAGTAGCGCTTATTTTCAGGAAGTTTGGGATCGAAGCGGAATGCATACCACAACTGTGGAAGCGCAAAAACTGCAATGAGCAGAATCATAGGACTCGGCCGGTAAATAAAACACGCAACTAACATGATTGCGCCAACAATCCAAATCCTTGGAGATAGAATTGCCGTAATTCTCCCACCATCCAATGGGCTTATCGGAATCAAATTAACCAGGTTCAAAAGGAATCCTACATAACTGACGGCTAATAAAAGATCACTATCAAAATACCTGGCAACCCCGTAACAACCAAGTGCTGCAATAGTTCCCACGTAAGGGCCTGCCAATGCTACATAGGCTTCTGTTTCAACTGTCATGGGTTGTTCTTTCAACTGAATCCATGCACCAACAAATGGAATAAAAGTCGGCAGCCCTACATCAAGATTCTTTCTCTTTGCTGCACAGTAGTGACCAAATTCATGAAGAACCAATAAGAATATGATCCCTACGGCATAGCCCCATCCAAAATAGAGTCCATACACGAAAACAGACAGGAACATCGTCCCAATAGATGACAGGAGGGGAACAAATTTTACGGCTGATAAGAGTTTAAATTTTGTCAGCGAAAGAACTAACCATTTCATAACTAGAAACTAATGCTTGTTCTTACTTACGGTCCAGTAGCTTCTTAATGAACGATCCAATTCCTACAGCTAACCCAAGGCCAATAACGATAAATACCTTGGCAAACTTAACGATGAACGCACCGATGATTGCTAACAATCCTAATTTTTTTGCAGCCGCTCCTCCAATTAAGGTCGCAAGTCCGTACGCTGCGACTTTATCAGTGCCTGACTTATATTCTTCGTATCGCTTCCCGCTAACGTAATCAAAATTAGCGAGTAAGCTGGAGGCATGTGATTGGCCAGTAGATTCTTGAGACTCGTCTGTGACTAGTGTGGTTCTTGTAAATCCTTCTCGACCAAGGGCATAGGCAACCCAATTAATCGTCAGTGGATCGCTTTCAGGACTATCACTACTTTTTATTTTGATTGAATACATCAGTTTGCGTGTATCTTCATCATATACTGGCCTTTGCCCCCAACCAACAAACTCTTGCGTTGGCATACCTTGTTCCCTTCTCCAGTCATTCTCTTTCTTTGATGCCCGCTTAATGCCTTCTAACATTTGACCTACATCCCAAGTTTTTGCCTCCTCGTCACTAACATAACCCTCCTCTAAATAGTCCAATACTACAAACCAACTGAACCAATTTTCGTCATCGCTCGTGAACATACCTAGAAACGTAGTTCCTGTTTGATTGCCCATATAGGCCATCAGATCGGCAGCTTCTTTTTCTGGGATGAACATATATCCTCTCGGTAAATCTATAGTTGCAATATCTCGGAGTTGGACAGTTGTCGGTCCCAGCTGAGCAGCATCTTCAGCCCTAATGAATATAGCCTGAGCTGCTTCTTCTGTGATATGCGAAGTAGCGACTGTAGTGGTGGCAAATCCGAGACTGACCATCATGACAACGACTTGTGCGAATCGTCCAGGTCGTAATGTACTAATACGTATAATCTTGAACCCCCTTAATAGTCTTGTCATAAATTACCACCTATTATTGAAATACGTTCCATCCTCCCGAGACAGTTAATGCATCAAACTTTGACTGACAGAGCTACCAATCCCCGTAATTTCTTTTTCAAAACTCTCAGGTAGGATGGCTTCGAGTTCCTCTCGGGACTCGATCAGTTTCGTTCTTACTATTTCGCTAACTTCCGGCTTGCTGAGACCGTCAATCAAACCAAGAAATTTTTTCAATTGATCCTTGCCAAATTTTGTCGAAACAACTTTCTGTTCTTGTTTATTAAAATGACCATCCTGAATCGACTGCTCTATCGTCATCCAGAATGCGCAATTTTTCCTCGTTCTCTCAATCCTCTCGCGAGCTGGCCCGTCGACATACCGCTGAAGATCTTTTTCGATTCGAGAATCTATTTCCCGAATTTGCTCCTTCGAATGATTCTCTAAATCTTCTATCGAATAAGCATTCATGGAAAACCAAAGGACCGCTCGGCAACGAACTAAGATCGACGGATGAGTTGAAGATTGAGTAATTGAATAAGCCGTACTGTCAGATTCTTGCAATTGCGACAAAAAAGCATCGGCATCAAATCGTAATTTATCTGTGGACAGGCCTGAAGCTGTTTTCATCATAGCTTGTATGGAACATTCCAGAGATTTACATGCAATGAAGCCTATTCGGTCAGCAGATATTTCTTTTGCTCGTTGCCGCATGAGATATTCCAGTGATTCTGTATCGCCACTTTGATGCACAAGACCGTGCGAAAGTAGGAAGTGCCCGATTTCGTGTCCAGCAACAAATTGAAACTCAGACTCATCGAGTAGTTCGACTAAACCTGACGAGAAAGACAATACACAATCTGTTGTACTACTGGAAAAACAAGTTGCCTGAATTGCGGGGTCCGGGACAACATACGCCGTAACAACATCATGTGGAATATGTAGTCGTTCGTATACTTCGTCGAGAGATTGGGCTAGAGAGGGTGTAACTGCATGAGAAATCTGTAAGTTATGCTGTGCGAATATTCTGCGCATCTGAGAGGTCGCATGCGGACTGCCATCACGGAGGGTGCCGTCATCTAACTCACCAGAAAAACGAACCTTTTGAGCAATTAAGCGTGCTATTTCAAGCGTTGCCGGCATACTTTTTCTGGCACTGTCCGATCAGATTAATCATATGCTGCGCCTGTTCACGCTCCGGCCCTTCGTCAAGTGAATTCAATCTGCCGTTCCACCTTTGAAACAAAGTGCGCAAGTGACGATTGATCTGCTCATTATCCCAATCTGAATCAATATCGAGCAGAGCTTCCATGCTTTCCTCGGAAGCCACGCTGGCATCCAGTTTTAGTATATTCTGGTCCTTGTATTTCTCTATTTCCTCATAATCGATACCAAGTGATTCAGCAATTCTGTTGATTGTTTCGAGCTCTTGAGGTTCCGCGACACCATCGGCCGACATAACCAGGAAAGCCAGCTCAATCGCATCAAGCTTGACCGCTTCATTATCTATTTCGTTCAAGCGCTCTGTAATCTCGCTTAGAACCAAATTTCCATCTTTCGCTTGCTGATGGGTTTCCCGCATTGCTGCGTTGTAGAGCTCCTTAAGTTCGCTCTGTCGCTCATCTGTATAGGGTGTAATCATCTTTTTCACCCAGTCCTGTAAAATGAGTCCCTCTGTATCATCGAGCGACCCATCCGACATCGCAACAGCCATACCAATCTTAAGACTCAGGACCCTTCCTTCATCTTGTTCACTTGATTTCTCTTCGAAACCTTTGCCTTCATGGTTATGGATATAGTCGAGTTCGTCGGCCCAGAGAGCGCCATCCCCAAATCCTAGAAACAACTCTGGCGGGTTATCCACATCTATCATCCGGAGCAATATTTTCAGCTTACGCTGTCCACCTTTAGGGGGCTCTAGAATTTCCGGTATCACCACACCTAATTGCACCCAGTCGGTGAATCCTACGTTGGACTCGACTTCGCCAATATCATTACGATTTTGGTAGGCAACACTCGTTGGCTCCTGAAACATATCGACGTGCGTCATAACTGGTACTGGATCCCCGTCGGTCTGATCGAAAACCGAGGTTATGAAACCAATTTCCGTTGTTCTGGTTACAGGTATGAGCCCTTTCCCTTCGATACGTAAAATGAGGGTTTCTTCATCATCTCCTATATGGTCTTCGGTGATTCGAATCTCCAAAGGTCCGAAGCCTTTGAATTCCAGATTCATATTGTCAGCAAAGCTGCCTTTGCCCGTTGCAGTTTTAGCTGCCGCTTTAATCGTAGCCTTACCAGCTCCAAAGATAAGTCCAAGAAGCCTACTCCCTACATACCAGAGTACGATTACGCCAACAATTCCCAGAATACCTTCCATACTATTCCACCGTAAATTTATCTATCTCACTATCGGTCGATTCGCTTTTTTGAGTCATGGAGAGAGCAAAAACCTCTTCACGACCTGATGCTACGTCAACGAATTTACAGTGCATTATCTGATTTTCATCAAAACTATAAGTTACTCTGATCTCCTGCTGCGCAGGCCTACCAGATGGTAGGCTAAGCTCACCTTTTTGAATGATTTTTACGAACTTCGGATCTTTCTCTGGAGAGCGTGATTCTGTTACTTCGATATCTACACTCTCTTGTCCTTCAGATACTGTGTAAAAGGATTCGGTCTTTGAACAGGGAATTTTCTGGTTCTTGGGAATAATTACAGAGTTATATTGGTCATTCCTTTCCCGATCGTATGCAAGTGTGCCAAAGCACATTGCAGTGCGTTCATCTACTTTTATCTGTTCAATAGTCTTTTTCTGAATTGCGTTAAGCTTAGATCGGTCTCCCTTATATGCCGCGTAAACAGCAGCACCAAGGGCTACAACCTCATCAACATTTGCAGTGGAAATAGGATCCTTCCCAAAAATACTTCGTACACTCTCCTGAACAGCCGGTATACGCGTACTGCCACCCACTAGAAACACACCAGCTAGGTCGTTGACAGATATGTCGACCTCGTCAACCGTTGCTTCTGTTGCTAATCGTGCTTGAGAAATCAGCGATGATATGGATTCTTCAAACTCACTACGTGTAATCTCGATGTTCTGTCGGACAACCCGTGTCAACACTTTCTCCCGTTTTGATAAAGATTTTTTCTCTTCCTCCGCATCGTTGACTGAAAAGTCCTCTTCATCAAGTTCCTCACCAGTGGCCGCTTTGTACTTTTGTTGAATCAGTTTATGCAAAGTACGATCAAAATCATCGCCCCCGCATTTCGCAACCCCATTTGCAGCAAGAACCTCTATATCCTGACCTTCCACACGAATAATCGAGATATCAAAGGTGCCGCCGCCAAGGTCATAAACAGCATACGTCCCGCTCAGCTCGTCACCACTTTTATAGGCATAGTAGAGCGCCGCCGCAGTCGGCTCATTCACAATAAATTTGATGTTTAACTCCGCAGCCTTAGCTGCAGCGATAGTGGCATCGCGGGCTTCATTGGCGAAGTTTGCTGGAATACTGACGATCACATCAGCAATAGAACCAACCGCTTTCTCAGTATCCTGAATGAGTTTTTTCAGTACAAAAGCACTGAGGTCGGTTGGTGTATAGGTTTGACCATTGATTTCGTAGGTTTTTGAAGTACCCATGTCTCGTTTGAATCTTCCGACTGAATTACCGCTGATAAATAGATTTTTACGAGCCTCTTCTCCCACTTCGACAACGTCGTTGTCTCTAAACTCGACAACACTCGGCGTAATATTCTGACCATCCCGGTTAGCCACAATGACTGGACGGCCAGTTTCATCGATTTGGGCAACCGCAGAAAATGTCGTTCCCAAATCAATACCAATAAATACTGCCATAGTTAAATTCTCCTCCGAATTTAATTTACCGGACCGTAGACACTTACCTTTGCGGTCTGAACTATTTTCCCCGTTTCTTGTAATTGGTAGCCACATTCCCGTACTTCGGCAATTTTTCCTACTAAAGCTGGATCCTGATTTGGAACTTTCCTTGGGTTATCGGCAACACCATCTGTCTGTGCATAATCTTGGCCAAGTGTAGGCTCAAGCACCTTGAGTCCACACTCATTAAAAGCGTCTTCCAGGATTTGTTTTATCTGATCCAAACCTTCCAAATCTATGACTCCTTCATCAACATAACCCTGAATCGCCTTGTCGACACGAATAAACCGATTAAGAAATCGCCGAAATATTTCAGCATCATATCCTTCCCTGAGTCGGGCAATTTCTTTATCCTGGGTATCAATGTGACTCTGTAAACTCAGGTAGCTTTCGATCATGTTTCCAATAATTTTCCGTAGTCCTCCAGTGTCCCTACCTAGCTGATTGAGCGCTTGTGTTAATTGGTCAATTCGTACTTCCTGCTTGTTGAGCTTGTTATTATGGAGATCTGAAACAGCATGCCAGTCCTCTGGCACAACGATCTCAAATTTTTCCGTAAACCTTTTCCTCCACCTATAAAGCCAGAAGGTTATTGTTAGAGACAAGATTGTGATAAGTGCGAGACTGACGATAGCAATGATCAAACCAGATTGGTCGGCCGTTGAAGGAACTGGGATAGACTCGTCGCCGCTAACCGGCGAAATAAGAAAAGAAGCAACCAATAAATAGGAGAAAGCCCTAAAAATAAAGCCTAAAGATTTTAGAGTATGAAACGATCGAATGCCTTGAGAGTTTTTCATCATAATTAAAATAGGTTGTAATTCTTGCAGTCTGGTCGAACTACCTTTCGGGCATGAATTTCTCGGTTAACGCAAAAATCAACCCGCTGAATACAAATACCGAATGGATTATCACTCGCCAGAGTATCTCTTCTTCCGTGTAGCTACTCGAACTCAGAAACACCTTCAAAAGTTCGATGCTGGAAATCGCCACCAGTGCGGAAATAACTTTCAGTTTCAAACCTGCAAAGTCGACCTTACCCATCCAGTCAGGACGCTCCATGTTCTCTTTAAAGTCGATCTTCGAGACAAAATTCTCGTAGCCCGCAATAGCTACCATGGCTACGAGACTGGCAATCAGGACAAGGTCAATTAGCTCGAGAAGAAAAAGTGTAGTTTCTTTAGAGTGAAAGACGCCTGAGGTTGAAAGAAAATGGAAGAATTCAGAGATGAAACTAACCAGAAGGATTGCCAACCCTAAGCACAATCCCAGGTAGAGTGGAGCAAGCAACCACCTTGAGTAAAAGATGACCTGCTCGATTAATCGCTCAAGCACAGTCGCATCCCTTTAGAAGGCACACCCGAATACGAGATTACAGCGGGCTAACTGATTATTGGGAGAACTTTGAGCATCAAGACTGATAGCTACGTTTGGAGCAACCTGTGTCTCAGCTAGTGCCAAATCCACACCAGACTGTGTACTGCTGTCGCTACAAAAACAGAACTGTAAACAACTTGGGCATAAACGGATCCCCAAGCTGGTAAGCTTGACCATTAGATCCACCCTCCTCCTTCAACAACTCAATCAGCCTCTAGCGGGCTGAATTGCATTAGATACTACCATATATTTCAATAATGTTAGTATGGAAATATAATGCGAGTGAGAAGGAACAGAATTCTTTCTTCCAAAACACCCAACTGCTGCGTGTGGTGGATATTCAAATTCATTCTTTTATACAAAGGGGGTAGACATCCTACCGTGACCATCTGCTTGTTTGTCTTTACTTTCTACTGCTTAGACAATTTCTTTAAGATATAAGGTGTCTCTTATATAGATTCATCAAGTTTCCCATCGAATGAGTCGAATATCGAACCTTTTGTAACCAGAACCAAAACTATCTTCTTTAAGATGCCTAATGCTTACTGGGTTCTCTCCCCACGTGGGATCAACCTGCCTCCAGTAGCCATTAATCAGCACTTCTGCCCACATGTGGCCTACAAAACCAGGTGAATCCGAGTCCTCGTTATAGATATATCCAGTTACCTGTTTTGCGGGTATGCCTGCCGCCCTGCTAAGGGTTACGAATAGAAGAGTATGTTCAGTGCAATCACCTCTCTTGGTTGAAGCAATCTCGAGAACATCCTCTGAATCTGCACCGTAAACATCCACTATCAAATCATCAACGAAAGCAATCAGACGGTCTAACTTTGCCTCTTCTGAAGTGAGATTACCCACTACATTCTTTACGATCTCCTTAATCACGGCATGTTCGACCGGATAAAGAGGCGTTCTTTTCAAGTACTCAGCGGAACCGTCTGGTCCTAGACTGTCGTTCTCTCCGACGCCCCTTTGTAATGTGATTATCAAATGATCACTATCAAGAACTTCCACTACCTGATTATCCGAGTTCACAAACACACCTTCTACGTCGTCACCAGATACCTCAATAGTTATAGACAACAATTCCTCATGTTCCGGTAAGGCCACATTTATTGGTTTAAAGAGATAGTCAAGTAGTTCTACAGATTGTCCAATGTCCTTGGCAATTAACTCAGGTTCTTTTCTAAATTCAATTCCACCTATCACCACTTTAATAATTGATCCTGATCCTAATCCAACGCAGTCCCCTGACCAACCGAGGCCAGGTAATTCGTAAATACAGTCATATCGCTTTGTCTTTACACCATCTAACGTCATATCACTAATTTTGTTGACCGTTAGAATTTCAGAATTAATAGATAGCTCATCAAAATCAATAGTCTTAATTTCTACCCGATCCCCGACCATCGGGTTGGAGCGAAGAAATATATAAGACGCGAGAAAATCAAATGCTGTAAGACTGAACGCCGGTATAGACCATTCACGGTCCCCCTCCAAAGAAGAACGAGTGACTTGAATCGAATCACCTACTCGGGTCAGTACCGTGCTCGACTCACTATGATGGTTATGACTTCCGTCATGTTTCCCAGTCGTCCTGCTCCAACTATCGTTGGCATCAAATTTCCATGCTTGCACAAGCTGAAACTGATTTTTTACATCAAACAAATACTTCCATCTAGACGTGTTGAGGTACTCAATATCCTCGGCACTATCATAAATGCTGAATTCGAATTCTTGGGTATAGACAAAATAAGACCTTCCATCACTAGTGAAGTGACTGGCGTACTCCTCAACATATCCAATCTTGCTCCCCTGTTCATCGTAAACACCATAATATTCTCGTCCATCTTGCAGATAACCAAATATCGTATCTGAAGCAGGTACAGGAGTAACGGCGAACAAAAGTACAGTCAGACAGAACTTGGCTAGTAGATATTTCATACAATCATTTAACCCTCAAAGCGTAGCAATATTGACTTCTACTAACTCTTCCGTTTTTTGATACTGTCGATTGCCCAATGATAGGTTTCTGCCAGTGCAGTAAAACTCAGATAGCAATTCAAGAGATAAAAAATGGCGATCCAAAAAAATCATAGTCCCCAGTTCTGACCACCCGTCTTATTCCCAACATTCCACGAAAACTGTGAACCTTTCTGCTGTGATGTCTGGTTGATTATTTGGCAATCCATTCGCCGTTTGAATAGATTCCTTCGACAGTTCCATCGGCATTGTAGGAAGTTCCATTCCATGGAATGGAATCCTTGAACTCCCCGATGTACTTCGCACCATCGGCCCATATGTAAGTACCGTGGCCATGTTCTAGGCCATCCTTGTATTCCCCGATGTACTTCGCATCATCGACCCATATGTAAGTACCGTGGCCATGTTGTTTGTTATCCTTGTATTCCCCGACGTACTTGTCTCCTCCGGGATAGGTGTAAGTACCGTGGCCATGTTTTAGGCCATCCTTGAATTCCCCGATGTACTTATTTCCACCGGCATACAAGTAGGTGCCGTGGCCATGAGTTAGACCATCCTTGAATTCCCCGATGTACTTCTCTCCATCGGGATATGTGTAAGTGCCGTGGCCATTCCATTGCCCGTTCTCATATCCTCCGATGTACCGTTCACCCGAAGCGAACTCACAATCGATTATGCTTTTACCGTCTTCGATATATTCCCGCTCCTTCACGCATGACAAACCTTCAGCTTCCCAAACACCTCGCGAGTATTTTCCCCCGACGGTGCCATCGGCGTTGTAACTGGTGCCATTCCATGGATTGCCATCCTTGACTTCCCCGATGTACTTGGTTCCATCAGCCCATATGTAAGTGCCTTGGCCATGTTCTAGATCATCCTTCCATTCCCCGAGGTACTTGGCTCCATCGGCATATATGAAAGTACCCTGACCATGAAAAAGAAAATTCTTCCACTCCCCGATGTACTTGTCTCCACTGGCATAGAAATAAGTGCCGTGGCCATGTGGAACACCATTGGATACCTCGCCAACGTACTTGTCTCCGTTGTCGTAGTTGATAGTTTCCCCATAGGCACAGGGAACAAGAACACAGAACAACACAATAGAAAGTAATCGTTTCATCTGACCATCCTATGCAGACGTTTCATGCCGCTATCTTATTTCCAACACCCCACTAAAACTGTAAACCTTTCTGCTTTCTCAGCGATGTCTGGTTGATTATTTGGCAATCCATTCACCGTTTGAATAGGTTCCTTTAACAGTGCCATCGGCACGGTAATAGGCGCCATTCCATCGAATGTCATCCTTGAATTCCCCGATGTACTTGGCTCCACTGGCCCATATGTAAGTGCCGTGGCCATGTTGTTTGTTATCCTTGTATTCCCCGATGTGCTTCGCACCATCGGCCCATATGAAAGTACCGTGGCCATGTTTTTTGTCGTCCTTCCATTCCCCAATATACTTGGTTCCACCGGCATAGAAGTAGGTGCCGTGGCCATGACTTAGACCATCCTTGAATTCCCCTATGTACTTGGTTCCATCGGCATAGAAGTAAGTACCGTGGCCATAGAAAGCATCGTTCTTAACTCCCCCAACGTACCGGTCACCCGTAGCGAACTCACAATCAATCATGCTTTTCCCGTCTTCGGTATATTCCCGCTCCTTCACGCATGAGGAATTTTCAGACTCATAAAGACCTTGTGTATATGTTCCTTTAACGGTGCCATCAGAGTCGTAACCGATTCCATTCCATGGATTGCGATCCTTGACTTCCCCGACATACTTCTCTCCATTGGCCCATATGTAAGTGCCGTGGCCATGTTCTAGATCATCCTTCCATTCCCCGATGTACTTGTCTCCAGTGGCATATATGTAAGTGCCGTGGCCATGTTGTAGGCCATCCTTGTATTCCCCGATGTACTTCTCTCCACTGGCAAAGGTGTAAGTGCCGTGGCCGTGATATAGGTCATCCTTGTATTCCCCGACATACTTATCTCCAGTGGCATATATGTAAGTACCGTGGCCATGTGGAACACCATTGGACACCTCGCCAATGTACTTATCTCCGTTGTCGTAGCTAATAGTTTCCCCGTAGGCACAGGGAACGAGGACACAGAACAACACAATAGAAAGTAATCGTTTCATCTGACCATCCTATGCAGACGTTTCATACCGCTATCTTATTCCTGTTAGAGAAAGACAACTAGATCAAAATATTTGGTGGGGAGACTAGGCTGACTACAAAACAAAGGTACAGACGGACAGATACTGGAATCTCTATAAATAGAAGGTTTCTCATAGAACTCAAGTTTGTTCACTTCATTTCTTAAAACCGAGGGGTATCGAAAATGCTTATAAATAAAGGCTTTTCTGACAGCGGTCGGTTCTGACTGAATTCCGTAGGCATTTCTCCTAGTTTGCGTCTTGTACCCTACTTGCCCAATCTTTCACCTCGTTTAATAGTTGATTGACAGTCGCCGTACCTCGATATTCTGTATAAAGATTCATGCTGATTATTTTGCCGTTGACTGAAAGCAGAGCAACGACTCCTGCTTGAATTTTCGTTCCACCGGTTTCGGTGGTTAAGTTCTGAATCATGCCAAGATACAAGGCATTTCGATCACTCGAAAGAATACCAAGAAGCTTAGTCTCGTCAATCTTTGATCTTCCCATCTCTTTTAGTAAATGGTTTGCCTTGTCTTCCCAAGAGCCAAACCTGTTTTCAAATGTTTCGATGCCTTGTTCGGTATACATTTTTTTCATCATCGATACATATTGATCAGAGCGGATATCGATTTTCTTATCAATAATGTGAATCGGGGCTACCACATTAGTAAAATCATTTAGAAGGACTCTCCCTAATTCCCAATTCCTTAGTTGCTCACAGTCAGCCGATGCATACAGTAATTTATTCAAACCTTCATTAACATCCTTTAAATACTTTAGAAGTCGGTAATGCACTGAGTGGTGCTCCTGAAGAATACAATGGCCTATTGGCAGTGGAATAGATACTTGATCAGGACCAACCAATACTATTTCTGCTGTGCATACAATCGGTACTAAAAATAGGACCACTCCTAAGAACTGAAAACAATTAATGCGTAACCTATTGATATGTTTCATTCCCAACACTCCACTAAAATTGGAAACCTTTTTGCTTTGATGTCTGTTGATCATTTGCGAATCCATTCACCGTTGGAATATGTTCCTCCGACAGTTCCATCGGCGTTGTAATTGACGCCATTCCATTTAACATCATCCTTGTATTCTCCGACATACTTGGTTCCATCGGCATAGATGTAAGTGCCGTGGCCATGTTGTAAGCCATCCTTGAATTCTCCGATGTACTTCGATCCACCGGACCATATGTAAGTACCGTGGCCATGCTTTAGGTCATCCTTGTATTCCCCGATGTACTTGTTTCCACTGGCATAGAAATAAATGCCGTGGCCATGAGACACGCCATCCTTGAATTCCCCGATGTACTTGCCTCCATCGGGATATGTGTACGTACCGTGGCCATTCCAAGCACCGTTCTCATATGCTCCGATATACCGCTCACCCGAAGCGAACTCACAATCAATCATGCTTTTACCGTCTTCGGTATATTCTCGTTTCTTCACGCATGAGGAACCTTCAACCTCCGCAACACCTTGTACATATGTTCCTTTAACGGTGCCATCAGCGCGGTAATAGACACCATTCCACATAACATCATCCTTGTATTCCCCGATGTACTTCTCTCCATCGGACCATATGACAGTACCGTGGCCATGTTTTAGGTCATCCTTGAATTCCCCGATGTACTTATCTCCATTGGCTCTTATGGAAGTGCCGTAGCCATGATATCGGTCATCCTTGTATTCCCCGATGTACTTGGCTCCATTGGCATATGTGTAAGTGCCGTGGCCGTGATAAAGGAAATTCTTCCATTCCCCGATGTACTTGTCTCCATTGGCAAAGGTGTAAGTCCCCTGACCATGTGGAACACCATTAGATACTTCCCCAACGTACTTATCTCCGCCATCGTAGTTAATAGTCTCCCCATAGGCACAGGGAACAAGAACACAGAACAACACAATAAAAAGTAATCGTTTCATCTGATCATCCTATACAGACGTTTCATCCCGCTATCTTATTCCTGTTACCGAGAGGCAACCAGAGTAGAGGATTTGGTGGGAAGGTTAGGGTGATCCGCTGGCGTTCCAAGAGAAACGAGCCGGATTCAAGGACATTAATACCCGGTTTTAGCCAAAATAAAGATGCCTATATATATCAATGACTTACAGACCAACAAGTATCGTATGGGGCTACCCACTTACTGGATGTTTTAGGGGTTCTAAATCATTGATTTTAAAGGGCCGATTTAGCCTAAATTAGCTTTTTGTTCCTCTTTGGCAGGAACCCACTCAATTCGCCTGAATCCGCAGTGCCACACGGCAGAGATATTGTTCACCGGCCAAAGATGATAGTAGCCAAATCGAGGATCGCAAACGGGGGTTTAGTGGCTCATTCGGTATAACCTTTTACTTGCCACATACGCCCTATCAAAATTTGCTCTAGTCAGTAATAACTAAACCATTAAGAAATTCCGTGAAATCATCCCTATATTCATCAAACAGGCTCTCCCCGGTGAAGGTTATCGCCTGCAATGCACCCCACTTTCCGGACAAATAATATCCGTAATACACAATATCTATCCCCTGATACGTTCCTTTCATTGTTGTAGTTACTAATTCCTCACCATTTACGATTATTCTGTTTTCTTCTTCTATGTAAGCCTCAGAGTCAAATTCCTGAAAATTCTCTAGTGCGATAGTTGTGAGGTTCATCAGTGGAACTTGTATGCGCTCAAATATAAACATCGCGTATCCATCGCCACTCCTATGTGATAGCTCGAACTCCGCCTCATCATTACTTTTGTTCTTCGCTATGGTCCATTTACTCGGATCATAGTAATGGATATATTTGCCATACTTATTCTCTACAGTAGCTGTAGCATTTGTCGGTACGGTTATAGGTCTATTCTTATACTCATCTTTCGTATCGGTTGACCTCTCGCCCCTTTCCCCGTTCCATCCCCAACACTCCACTAAAACTGTAAACTTCTCTGCCTTTTCAGCAATGTCTGGCAGTTTCAGCTCTTCTGTTGATTCTGCTTTCTCAAATGAAACATTGTTGGAAGACAGAAAACCTTCGACGAGATAAGACTTGACTGCAAAGTTGACACTCTGGGCTATGTGGCCTGTTCTGTCTGCGTATTTCTTGCTGAGAATGTGGCTCGCCACACCAACTACATTTCCAGAGGAATCCAATACCGGACCACCACTATTACCCGGCTGACTTGGCGCATCGAATTGAATAAATCTTGAGTCATTTCCAAGACCAGACAGATTATTGATATTTCCTTGAGTGATTGTGGCGCTATCTGCCAACTGCCCAAACAGTGGGTAACCATAATTTGAGACTCGCTCTCCTTTCCGCGCCGGTCTACCGCCTCTTAGCTTGGCCGTATCCCTTATCGGTTGAGATAACCGGATTAGACCAAGATCATTAGCAGCATCTCTCGCCACCGTCTTCGCATCTATTTCTTTGTGGCCATGTCTTATGCTTATCGCAGTGCAGTCTTCAAGCACGTGTTCCGCCGTAACAACGTAATCCTTATTAACAACAAATCCTGTACCTGTACCAATGAGTTCTAGTGATCCAAGACTAGGCTCTGCTCCATCCTTCGTGAGAGAGGCCCACAAATCCATATCCTGTTTGAGCTGTATCCTTTGTCGGAAACTCTCGTAGCCAGATTTCTCCACCCTGACTGAGTAATAACCAGGAGGTAATTCTATTTCCAGTTCAGTCTTACCTTTATAGGAATTGTCAATATAAGTATCTGCGTGAGATGGGTTTGATCTTACAGTCAGCGTCGATAGGTCAGGAGCTACGGCAGGCTGAGTGGAATCTGGTTTACAGCCTTCGCATGGCTTGCCACCAGACACAGTTCCCCAAATCTTTCCAGAGGCAAGATATCGAACTCCATTCCACTGTTCGCCATCCTTGTATTCCCCGACATACATATTTCCATTGGCAAAGAAGTAGGTGCCCTGGCCATGAGATTGGCCATTCTCGTATTCCCCGACGTACTTGGCTCCACTGGCAAATGTGTAGGTACCCCGGCCATTCTTTTTGCCATTCTTGAATTCCCCGACGTACTTGTCTCCCTCAAATTCTCCTTTGCCAAAAGTTAAGGTGCCTTGGCCACTCTTTTTGCCATTCTTGTATTCCCCGACGTACTTGGCTCCATCGGCATAGATGTAAGTGCCGTAGCCATGATATTGGCCATCCTTGTATTCCCCGACGTACTTGGCTCCACTGGCAAATGTGTAGGTGCCGTAGCCATGATATTGGCCATCCTTGTTTTCTCCGACGTACTTTTCTCCATCGGTCCATGTGTAAGTGCCGTGGCCATTCCTTTTGCCATTCTTGTATTCCCCGTCGTACTTGTTTCCATCGGCATAGATGTAAGTGCCGTAGCCATGATATTGGCCATCCTTGTATTCCCCGACGTACTTGGCTCCACTGGCAAATGTGTAGGTGCCGTGGCCATTCCTTTTGCCATTCTTGTATTCCCCGATGTACTTATCTCCATCGGCATAGATGTAAGTGCCGTGGCCATGTTTTAGGTCATCCTTGAATTCCCCGATGTACTTCGATCCACTGGCAAATGTGTAGGTGCCGTGGCCATGTCTTAGGCCATTCTTGTGCTTCCCGACGTACTTGTCTCCTTCGTACTCTCCTTTTGAGTAAGAGAAAGTTCCATAGCCGTTCGGTCTACCGTCTACCACTTCTCCAATGTAAGTTCCAAATTCATAGGAAAGCGTCTCCCCATAGGCAAAGGGAACAAGAACACAGAACAACACAATGGCAAGTAGACGTTTCATACCGCCTATCCTACTCCTCTACTAAATGCAGGGGAAATACACTACTAATCTTATGTGGTGCCAGTAATGAGAGGAGAGAGGTCCTAGGCGCCCGGAGGATGGATATTGTGATCCCCTAGGGCTGAATCGGTGGGTTGTTTCCAAATTGATTTCTAGACCAGTCTATAGCGCGGGCTGGAACCCACTCAATTCGTCTGAATCCGCAGTGCCACACGGCAGAGATATTGTTCACCGGCCAAAGATGGTAGCGGCCAAATCGAGAAACGCGAACGGGGGGTTTAGCGGGTCAATCGGTATAACCTCAGTCTAGGTCTGACTGTGGAATTAGGTTAGTGGGGGAGCGCTATCCCTAACACTCCACTAAAACTGTGAACCTTTCTGTCTTTTTCTGCGATGTCTGGTTGATTATTTGGAAATCCATTCACCGTTTGAATGAGTTCCTCTGACAGTTCCATCGGGACGGTAAGTGATTCCATTCCATTTATTCCCATCCTTGTATTCCCCGATGTACTTGGTTCCATCGGCCCACGTGTAAGTACCGTGGCCATGTTTTAGATCATCCTTGTATTCCCCGATGTACTTGTTTCCATCGGAATAGATGTTAGTGCCGTGGCCATGTTTTTTGTCGTCCTTCCATTCCCCGATGTACTTGGTTCCACTGGCATAGATGTAAATACCGTAGCCATGAATTAGGCCATCCTTGAATTCCCCAATGTATTTCTCTCCATCGGGATATGTGTAAGTACCCTGGCCGTTCCACTTACCATTCGCATATTCTCCGATGTACCGTTCACCCGAAGCGTACTCACAATCAATCATGCTTTTTCCGTCTTCGGTATATTCTCGTTTCTTCACGCATGAGGAACCTTCAGCCTCCGCAACACCTTGTATATATGTTGCTTTAACGGTGCCATCAGCGCGGTAATAGACACCATTCCACATAACATCATCCTTGAATTCCCCGACATACTTCTCTCCATCGACCCACGTGTAAGTGCCGTGGCCATGTTTTAGGTCATCCTTCCATTCCCCAATGTACCTTGATCCACCAGCATAGGTGAAAGTGCCGTAGCCATGATATAGGTCATCCTTGAATTCCCCGATGTATTTGGTTCCATCTGCATATGTGAACATCCCATGGCCATCAAAACGAAAATCCTTCCAGTCCCCCACATACTTATTTCCATTAGCAAAGGTGTAAGTACCGTGGCCATGTGGAACACCATTGGATACCTCGCCAACGTACTTACCTCCATCGCTGTAATTAATAGTTTCCCCATAGGCACAGGGAACAAGAACACAGAACAACACAATAGAAAGTAATCGTTTCATCTGATCATCCTATACAGACGTTTCATACGGCTATCTTATTCCCAACATCCCACTAAAACTGTAAGCCTTTCTGCCTTCTGGGCAATGTCTGGTTGATTATTTGGAAATCCATTCACCGTTGGAATAAGTTCCTCTGACAGTTCCATCGGCGTTGTAGGAAGTCCCATTCCATCGAATGTCATCCTTGAATTCCCCGATGTACTTGTCTCCATCGGCCCATATGAAACTACCGTGGCCATGTTTTAGGTTATCCTTGTATTCCCCGATGTACTTGGCTCCATTGGCATATATGTAAGTGCCGTGGCCATGTTTTAGGTTATCCTTGAATTCCCCGATGTACTTGGCTCCATCGGCATATATAAATGTGCCGTGGCCATGTTGTAGACCATCCTTCCATTCCCCGATGTACTTCGATCCACTGGCATATATGTAAGTGCCGTGGCCATTCCATTGCCCGTTCTCATATCCTCCAATGTACCGATCACCATCAGCAAACTCACAATCGATCATGCTTTTACCGTCTTCGGTATATTCCCGCTCCTTCACGCATGACAAACCTTCAGCTTCCCAAACACCTCCCAAGTGTTTCCCCTGGACGGTGCCATCAGGGCGGTAAGTGATTCCATTCCATGGATTGCCATCCTTGACTTCCCCGACGTACTTGGTTCCATCGGACCATATGTAAGTGCCTTGGCCATGCTCTAAGTCATCCTTCCATTCCCCGATGTACTTGGCTCCACCGGCATAGAAGTAAGTACCGTGGCCAGTTTGTAGGCCATCCTTCCATTCCCCGACATACTTATCCCCATTGACAAAGGTGTAAGTGCCCTGACCATGTGGAACACCATTGGATACTTCCCCAACGTACTTATCTCCGCCATCGTAGTTAATAGTCTCCCCATAGGCAAAGGGAACAAGAACACAGAACAACACAATGGCAAGTAGACGTTTCATACCGCCTATCCTACTCCTCTACTAAATGCAGGGGAAATACACTACTAATCTTATGTGGTGCCAGTAATGAGAGGAGAGAGGTCCTAGGCGCCCGGAGGATGGATATTGTGATCCCCTAGGGCTGAATCGGTGGGTTGTTTCCAAATTGATTTCTAGACCAGTCTATAGCGCGGGCTGGAACCCACTCAATTCGTCTGAATCCGCAGTGCCACACGGCAGAGATATTGTTCACCGGCCAAAGATGGTAGCGGCCAAATCGAGAAACGCGAACGGGGGGTTTAGCGGGTCAATCGGTATAACCTCAGTCTAGGTCTGACTGTGGAATTAGATTAGTGGGGGAGCGCTATCCCTAACACTCCACTAAAACTGTGAACCTTTCTGTCTTTTTCTGCGATGTCTGGTTGATTATTTGGAAATCCATTCACCGTTTGAATGAGTTCCTCTGACAGTTCCTTCGGGACGGTAAGTGATTCCATTCCATTTATTCCCATCCTTGTATTCCCCGATGTACTTGGACCCACTGACATAGATGTAAGTGCCGTGGCCATGTCTTAGGTCATCCTTGTATTCCCCGATGTACTTTTCTCCATCGACCCATATGTAAGTGCCGTGGCCATGTTTTACACCATCCTTGTGTTCGCCGATGTACTTGCTTCCACTGGCATAGAAGTAAGTGCCGTGGCCATGATGTACCCCATCCTTGTATTCCCCGATGTACTTCTCTCCACCGGCATATATGTAAGTACCGTGGCCGTTCCATTGCCCGTTCTCATATCCTCCGATGTACCGTTCACCCGAAGCGAACTCACAATCGATCATGCTTTTACCGTCTTCGGTATATTCCCGCCGATTCACGCATGAGGAACGTTCATACTCATAAACACCTTGTGTATATGTTCCTTTAACGGAGCCATCAGAGTCGGAAACGATTCCATTCCATCGATTGCCATCCTTGTATTCCCCGAGGTACTTTTCTCCATTGGCATGTATGTAAGTGCCGTAGCCATGATGTACCCCATCCTTGAATTCCCCGATGTACTTGGCTCCACTGACATAGATGTAAGTGCCGTGGCCATGTCTTAGGTCATCCTTGTATTCCCCGATGTACTTTTCTCCATTGGCATGTATGTAAGTGCCGTAGCCATGATGTACCCCATCCTTGTATTCCCCGATGTACTTGGCTCCACTGACATAGATGTAAGTGCCGTGGCCATGTGGAACACCATTGGATACCTCGCCAACGTACTTGTCTCCACCATCGTAGTTAATAGTCTCCCCATAGGCACAGGGAACAAAAACACAGAACAACACAATAGCCAGTAATCGCTTCATCTGATCATCCTATGCAGACGTTTCATCCCACTATCTTATTCCCAACACCCCACTAAAACTGTGAACCTTTCTGCCTTCTCAGCGATGTCTGGATGATTATTTGGGAATCCATTCACCGTTGGAATAAGTTCCTTTAACGGTGCCATCGACGTTGTAGATGGTGCCATTCCATCGATTATCATCCTTGTATTCCCCGACATACTTCTCTCCATTGGCTTTTATGTAAGTGCCGTGGCCATGAGATAGACCATCCTTCCATTCCCCGATGTACTTTTCTCCATCGGCAAATATGTAAGTACCGTGGCCATGTTCTACGCCATCCTTGAATTCCCCGATGTACTTGGACCCACTGGCATAGAAGTAAGCACCGTGGCCATGTTTTACGCCATCCTTGTATTCCCCGATGTACTTGGCTCCACTGGCATGGATGTAAGTCCCTTGGCCGTTCCACTTACCATTCGCATATCCACCCACGTACCGGTCACCCGTAGCGAACTCACAATCGATCATGCTTTTACCGTCTTCGGTATATTCCCGTTTCTTCACGCATGAGGCACCTTCAGGCTCGTAAACACCTCGCGAGTATTTCCCTATGACAGTTCCATCAGGACGGTAACTGATTCCATTCCATGGAGTGTCATCCTTGTATTCCCCGATGTACTTGGCTCCACTGGCCCATATGTAAGTGCCGTGGCCATGAGATAGACCATCCTTCCATTCCCCGATGTACTTCGATCCACTGGCATAGAAATAAGTGCCGTGGCCATGTCTAACACCATTGGATACCTCCCCAACGTACTTATCTCCGCCATCGTAGTTAATAGTTTCCCCATAGGCACAGGGAACAAGAACACAGAACAACACAATAGACAGTAATCGCTTCATCTGATCATCCTATACAGACGTTTCATCCCGCTATCTTATTCCCAACACTCCACTAAAACTGTAAACCTTTCTGCTTTGATGTCTGGTTGATTATTTGGCAATCCATTCACCGTTTGAATAGGTTCCTCCGACAGTTCCATCGGCGTTGTAATTGACGCCATTCCACTCGATGTCATCCTTCCATTCCCCGATGTACTTCGATCCATCGGCCCATATGTAAGTACCGTGGCCATGCTTTAGGTCATCCTTGTATTCCCCGATGTACTTGTTTCCACTGGCATAGAAATAAATGCCGTGGCCATGAGATACGCCATCCTTGAATTCCCCGATGTACTTGCCTCCATCGGGATATGTGTACGTACCGTGGCCATTCCAAGCACCGTTCTCATATGCTCCGATATACCGCTCACCCGAAGCGAACTCACAATCAATCATGCTTTTACCGTCTTCGGTATATTCTCGTTTCTTCACGCATGAGGAACCTTCTCTCTCCACAATACCTTGTACATATGTTCCTTTAACGGTGCCATCAGCGCGGTAATAGACGCCATTCCATTTAACATCATCCTTGTATTCCCCGATGTACTTCTCTCCACTGGCAAAGGTGTAAGTGCCGTGGCCGTGATATAGGTCATCCTTGAATTCCCCGATGTACTTATCTCCACTGGCATATGTGAACATCCCGTGGCCGTGATAAAGAAAATTCTTCCATTCACCGACATACTTATCTCCATTGGCAAAGGTGTAAGTCCCCTGACCATGCGGAACACCATTGGATACCTCCCCAACGTACTTGTCTCCGCCGTCGTAGTTAATAGTCTCCCCATAGGCACAGGGAACAAGAACACAGAACAACACAATAAAAAGTAATCGTTTCATCTGATCATCCTATACAGACGTTTCATCTCACTATCTTATTCCCAACACCCCACTAAAATTGGAAACCTTTTTGCTTTGATGTCTGTTGATCATTTGCGAATCCATTCACCGTTGGAATATGTTCCTCCGACAGTTCCATCGGCGTTGTAATTGACGCCATTCCATTTAACATCATCCTTGTATTCTCCGACATACTTGGTTCCATCGGCATAGATGTAAGTGCCGTGGCCATGTTTTAGATCATCCTTGTATTCCCCGATGTACTTGGCTCCATCGGCATATATAAATGTGCCGTGGCCATGTCTTAGGCCATCCTTGAATTCCCCGATGTACTTGCTTCCACTGGCATAGAAATAAGTGCCGTGGCCATGAAATTGGCCATCCTTGTATTCCCCGATGTACTTTTCTCCACTTGACCATGTGTACGTACCGTGGCCATTCCATTGCCCGTTCTCATATCCTCCGACGTACCGATCACCATCATAGAACTCACAATCAATCATGCTTTTACCGTCTTCGGTATATTCCCGCTCCTTGACGCATGAGAAAATTTCACCTTCCCAAACACTTTGTATAAATGTTCCTTTAACGGTGCCATCGACGTTGTATTCAGTGCCATTCCATTTAACATCATCCTTGTATTCCCCGATGTACTTTTCTCCATCGGCCCATGTGTAAGTGCCGTGGCCATGTTTTAGGCCATCCTTGAATTCCCCGATGTACTTGGCTCCACTGGCATATATAAAAGTGCCGTGGCCGTGAAATAGATCATCCTTGAATTCCCCGACATACTTTGATCCAGCAGCATATGTGAATATCCCGTAGCCGTGAAAAAGAAAGTTCTTCCACTCCCCGATGTACTTATCTGCATTGGCGAAGGTGTAAGTGCCCTGACCATGTGGAACACCATTGGATACCTCGCCAACGTACTTACCTCCATCGCTGTAATTAATAGTTTCCCCATAGGCACAGGGAACAAGAACACAGAACAACACAATAGAAAGTAATCGTTTCATCTGACCATCCTATGCAGACGTTTCATCCCGCTATCTTATTCCCAACACTCCACTAAAACTGTAAACTTCTCTGCCTTTTCAGCAATGTCTGGAAGTTTTAGCTCTTCTGTTGATTCTGCTTTTTCAAATGAAACATCGTTGGAAGACAGGAAACCTTCAACAAGATAAGATTTGACTGCAAAGTTGACGTTCTGCGCTATGTGGCCTGTTCTGTCTGCGTATTTCTTGCTGAGAATGTGGCTCGCCACGCCAACTACATTTCCAGAGGAATCCAATACCGGACCACCACTATTACCCGGCTGACTTGGCGCATCGAATTGAATAAATCTTGAGTCATTTCCAAGACCAGACAGATTGTTGATATTTCCTTGAGTGATTGTCGCGCTATCTGCCAACTCCCCAAACAGTGGGTAACCATAATTAGAAACACGCTCTCCTTTTCGCGCCGGTCTACCGCCTCTTAGCTTGGCTGTATTCCATATCGGTTGAGATAACCGGATTAGGCCAAGATCATTAGCGGCATCTCTCGCCACCGTCTTCGCATCTATTTCTTTGTGGCCATGTCTTATGCTTATCGCAGTGCAGTCTTCAAGCACGTGTTCCGCCGTAACAACATAATCCTTATTAACAACAAATCCTGTACCTGTACCAATGAGTTCTAATGATCCAAGACTAGACTCTGCTCCACCCTTCTTCGTGAGAGAGGCCCACAAATCCATATTCTGTTTGAGGTGTATCCTTTGTCGGAAACTCTCGTAGCCAGATTTCTCCACCCTGACTGAGTAATAACCAGGAGGTAATTCTATTTCCAGTTCAGTCTTACCTTTATAGGAATTGTCAATGTAAATATCCGCGTTAGATGGGTTTGACGTTACAGTCAGCGTCGATAGGTCAGGAGCTACGGCAGGCTGAGTGGAATCTGGTTTACAGCCTTTGCATGGCTTGCCACCAGACACAGTTCCCCAAATCTTTCCAGAGGACAAGTATCGAACTCCATTCCACTCTTCGCCATCCTTGTATTCCCCGACATACTTATTTCCATCGGCAAAGAAGTAGGTGCCCTGGCCATGAGATTGGCCATTCTTGTGTTCCCCGATGTACTTGTCTCCGGCAGCCCATGTGTAGGTGCCTTGACCATGCTGTTTGCCATCTTTGTATTCACCAAAGTACTTAGCACCATTTTCCCAGATGAAAGTTCCGTAACCATGCTTGAGACCATTTTCCCATTCACCAAAATATCGACCTTCGCTCTCGGAATGTATCCACAAACCGACCCCGTGGGGACCATCATTAAGCACCTCTCCCTCGTAACTACCGAAGAACTCAATCGTTTTAACAACGTTGTTGGGATTCAATGATATAAAGGCTTCCGTTCCTCGTTCGCTCCCCATGCGAATCGCTTTTTTGAACCACATCGCAGCTTCATCAATATTCTTGTCTACAACATATCCTTCGCGATAATAAATCCCAAGTGCATAGCAAGAGTAAGCCCCAAGAATCTCTTTGGTAAGGCTATCTTCTGTTTGCCGTTCTAAAGCACGCATCATGGCCTTCCCAGTAACATTATCCCCATCGGCAATCCTAGCCGCTCGAACCAGCCACCGATCCGCGGTCTGATAATCTTTCTGGACACCTAGACCATTGAAATAAAGAGCGGCGATGTTGTCCATATCAGCCGCACTGCCCTGATTTGCTGCATTTCGCCAGCGAGATAATGCTTCGCTGTAGTTCTGTTCTACACCGTTGCCCCAGAAATAAAGCCACCCGATCTGACTTTCGGCATCCTTATCTCCCTGCAATGCCGATTTACTGAACCATCGAAATGCTTCGTTATAGTCTTGTTCAACGCCTCGGCCAGCTGCATAGTGGCGACCGAGAGCCTCCTGACCATTCAAGTTTCCTTGCAACGCAGATTTTCTAGTCCATTTGAAGGCTTCCTCATCATCTTGCTCAACTCCTAAGCCATACCGATACATTGAACCAAGGTTAAACTGCGCTTGTGCGTCACCCCCTTCCGCCGCTTTCCGATACCACTTTACTGCTGCCTCATCATCCTCTGGCACACCTTCACCGAAGTCGTAGATTCGACCAAGATACAACGCAGCTCTAACATTCCCCTGAAGTGCCGCCTTCCGAGCCCATGTGACAGCTTCTACGAACCGTTCCAATTTAGAATAGGTTTGGGCTACCTGGAACTGTGCTCTGCTGTCTCCCTGTTCTGCATAAGGCAATAATAATTGCAACGCTCTAGAATAATTCCCTTGATCAAAAGCGTTTTTTGCATCGTTCCAACTGCCTGAATCTATAGCGGATACTTGAACTTGATTTGTATCTGGCTCGCAGCCCCCACACCACTCACCTTCTATCCAAGTTCCCCAAACCGCTCCAGACGCAAGATATTCGACCCCATTGAACGGATTCTGATTTTTGAATTCACAAACACACTTGCTTTTGTCAGCTCTGGTATAGACGCCTTGACCGTGAAACAACCAGTCCTTGAATGCGCCAACATACTTATCTCCTTCGTACTCCCCACTCCCATATTCGAAAGTACCTTTATAGGGCAAGTCATTTCTAAATTGACCTACCAACCTGTCTCCATTCAACCAGGTATAACTACCTTTACCGTGAATCTCCCAGTCCTTGAATTCCCCAACGTACTTTTCTCCTTCGTGCGTTCCACGGGTATGAGTGAGAGTACCCTTAGAGGGCGCATTATTCGTAAACAGACCAACTATTGTGGCTCTATCTTTAGAAGTGTAGATTCCTTGGCCGTCATATTTGTCATCCTTGAATTCCCCGACGTACTTGTCTCCCTCAAATTCTCCTTTGCCAAAGGTTATGGTGCCTTGGCCATTCTTATTGCCATTCTTGTATTCCCCGATGTACTTGGTTCCGTTGGCCCATGTGTAGGTGCCTTGGCCATTCTTTTTTCCATCCTTGTATTCCCCGATGTATTTCGATCCACTGGCATAGAAATAAGTGCCGTGGCCATGATATTGGCCATCCTTGAATTCCCCGACATACTTTGATCCACTGGCATATGTGTAGGTGCCGTAGCCATGATATTGGCCATCCTTGTGCTCCCCGACATACTTGCCTCCTTTTGTGTAAGAGAAAGTTCCATAACCGTTCGGTCTACCGTCTACCACTTCTCCAATGTAAGTTCCAAATTCATAGGAAATCGTCTCCCCATAAACACAAGGAACAAGAACACAAAACAACAGAATGGCAAACAGACGTTTCATATCACCTATCCTACTCCTCTACTAAATGCAGGGTAAACACTTTACTAATCTCATTCGGTACCAGTAATGAGAGGAGAGAGGTCCTAGGCGCCCGGAGGACGGAAATCGTGATTCCTTCAGGGCTGAATCGGTGGGTTCGCCAACATCGGTTAATAGTGTTTCTCTCTGGCTGATCTACAGCCAATTAACAGGGAATTACCGATCGTTTAATTTTTCCTAGGCGGTGCCAATCAACATTGGACTGTGACTATAATGTGACCAACACCAGTCACAACGAGTCCATTCCAGTCACAATCAGTCACATAAGCGCGGGATCGGTGTGCGTATGTGGTTGATTTAACGTTAGTCACCGTAGAAAGCACTGCCTTCACACGGCAGGGGTCGCTGGTTCAAATCCAGCCACGCCCACCATTTTCCACTGCTTTTAGGCCATTTTGATTGGCCTATTCATTCTCCATGAGTCTCTGTCTGAATATTGTACGCAAATGGAGACTGCAACATGGGATACATCAGAGCGCGTGAGGGCCGTTATCAGGCCAATGTCAGACGCAAGGGTTGTGCAATAGTAACCAAGACCTTTACCAGCCGTGAGGCCGCAAAGAGTTGGTCAAAGACCACTGAGATTCAGATGGAGCGGGGAGAATTTAGTCCGCACTCAACCATTACTGTTGAAGAGTTGATCAAGAGGCATGCTAACGAAGTAGTTCCGAATTTTGGCGGTAACAACCCTGCAAAATATCGCTGTAAAACATTGCGGCGAATGCTTGGAAAGCATCGTGTAGCAGAACTTACCTCTGCAATACTCGCATCCTATCGTGACGAGAGATTAAAGACGATACAGTCCAACTCATTGAGAAGAGAATTCGGTTTACTGTCATCAGCAATCAATACCGCCGTAATAGATTGGGGCATTTCCATACCATCAAACCCTGTCCAGTTTGTCAGAATTCCAAAGTTTGACGATAGACGCGACAGAAGATTGGAAGACGGAGAAGAAGAGAAACTATTAAATACCGCCCCATCCGAATACCAACGCTACATCATCTTAGCGCTTGAAACTACTATGAGGAGAAGCGAGTTATTGCGAATGCGGAAGAGTCATATTGACTTTGACAAGAGAACTTTGCTGATACCAGTAACCAAGAATGGCAAGCCTAGAACCATTCCCCTATCCACAAGCGCAATCAAAGCTATCAAAGACCAACTTCAGATATTTTCTGATCCGAATGTAATTTCAATAGAGCGTGATCCGCTGATTTTTACATTCAGTCTGAGAATGTTCCGAAGAATTTTTGACCGTATCAGGGAAAAGTTAAATATGAAAGATTGGAAACCTCACGATATGAGACATGAGGCCACTTCCAGATTATTTGGAAAAGGATTCAGTATTGTTGAAGTTGCATCCATTACGGGCCATGAAGACTTGAAGATGCTCAAGAGATATACACATCTAAGAGCGGAGGATTTGGTGGAGAGATTGGGGTAAATTATTCGGACCTGTGGAACTCAGACTTTGTTTATAGGAGACAAATGATGGATGACAATATAAAAGAGGCAGTCATCGAGTGCAAATGCGGTAGTTCTGCTCTCACTGTCGCTGATGGCAAAGCCATTCTTTATGTTCAATGCGGGTGTGAAGATTGTCGCCAAGCACTTAAATGGGGACACATGAAGGGCGGTGTAGAGCCAGACCCCTTACCACAACTTTATTACCTTCGGTCAGACATAGTTGACGTTAAGGGAAAAGATTACATGAAGGCATTCAAGATTCGGGAGGACGGTAGATCAACAAGAATTTTCTGCATTAAATGCTATTCAGTTCTTGGAGTTGATCATCCCGCCTACCAAAGCAATGTCTTTTTGAACTTTCCAAAACATTGCAATAATGGTGGGGATTTGTCTATACCACTTGTCGCCTATGTCCACATGATTGATTATTCAGATGATATAGGCCCTCTTCCGACAGAAGATGTCCCACTCTTTGTAACAAATCGTTTTCCACAAGAGCTACAGAGAAAATTTTCTATTCCCGAATTCACTAATGCTTTCAAGGAACCGACGGAACCTATCAGGGGAATGACACTGACATCGCTTATCAAGAGTTTAGGGCCGGTTACGGTTCTTGATCTTGTGAAAGGTGAAACTGTTATCGCCTAAATGATTGTCGCAACTGATGTGCTATGCGCATTTAAGAGCAGAGGATTTAGTTAAGAGGTTGGGTTAGCGTGGGTTGCTTTGAGGAATTCGCCGGTCATTTTCTGTAATCTTTTTTGCGTGGGTTAATGCCAACTGCTTCCTCTGGAGTAAGTCCCTGTTTGTTTAATGCTTAACCTTAATAAATAAGCTAGGTAATATGACGAAAAATTATTGGCAGGATTTCTTATGTTAACAACATTACCCCCTGAAACGTTTAAAACTATCCCATGGAAAAACGGCTTAGGTCATACAACTGAATTGGCCATTAATAGCGGCGGAAATTTAGATAACTTTGATTGGCGATTAAGCATCGCCAGCGTAGTAAATGATGGCGATTTTTCCAATTTTTCAGGTTACCAGCGCAATTTAGTATTGATAGAGGGCGAAGGACTGATATTGGATCATCGTAATGGTGATATTGACAAGCTAACGAATTTATTAGACATCGCCCATTTTGATGGCGGTAGTAAAACCTACGGTAGTTTAGTTAACGGCGGTATCAAAGACTTCAACATAATGACCAATAAAGATTCATTTACTGCTGAAGTTAATTGCTATGTAAAACAACACAGCGCTAACTTTTCGTTATTAACTAACAGGTTAATTTTTGCTTATAGCCTAACGAATGAAATGAACATTGAACATGGCAGTAAAACAATAGCTTCAGTACCTGTCGGCCATCTAGCTCAGTTACAAACTAACAATGCATCCGAAAGTCACAAGCAAGATACGACGGTTATTAGTGGTCAAAATATGATCATTATTGAGCTGATTTGTCTACCAGTCCCCTAGCCAGTTGCTCCATCGCCCCTGCCGCTGCCGCAATCTCTCCGTTAGCGTGGTTCAGATGGTTGATAGACCAATATTTAAGGTCAACAGGTGGACAGAATAGAATAGGTTCACAAGACTCAAAGAACAATGCGGTATTGAGGATTTACGCCATGAGGCCACTTCCAGATTGTTTGAAAAGGGTTCAGTTTTGTTGAAGTTGCATCCATTACAGGCCATGAAGATTTAAAGATGCTAAAACGCTATACCCATTTAAGAGCAGAGAACTTGGTGGGGAGATTGGGGTAAGAGACCAACAAGAAACCCCGCATAAGTATTTGGTTTGCTAGTATTGGACTAAATCAATCAACCAACGGGAAGAATAACGATGAAAATGTTAGTCACAGTAGATATCTCAAAAGGCTTTGCAGCTTGGAAACAAATGGCCAAAGACATGGCTCCGGAAATGGCAAAAGTAGGCGTAAAAATGGTATGGGGTGGAA
>Ga0315339_1000727_pt1 | contig 36748 bp, 27 predicted proteins | sample ASW17metaG_FD_204514 | JGI IMG/M metagenome (GOLD analysis project Ga0315339, IMG submission 204514) | Ammonia-oxidizing marine archaeal communities from Pacific Ocean, United States - ASW #17 | ecosystem: Environmental > Aquatic > Marine > Oceanic | place: USA: California | collected 2016-12-05 | reverse complement strand
GGGGACTGGACAGCCACGCCTCTCCGGGCAACCGGCAGAATCCATACGAGTTGAGGGCTCAAGTCTGTCACCTGGACCGCTATCATTCGCCCGTGCACTACCACGTCGACGGCTACAACCTTGCCCACTGGCTGGCCGGTGAACACGACCTGCTTCCGTCGGCCCTGCGAGAGTTGCTGAATCGAGCTCTTTCCTCCCGCGTCCCCAAGGACGCCGAGAGCCTTCATGTCTACTGGGATGTGCGAACTCCGAACCCGGCCATCCCTGCAAACGAGTCCATGGGCTGGTGTACCGCGCACAACGTGCCGGATGCTGACGCCGCCATCATCGAAGCGATCTACCAGACCGACAAACCCCACAAGCACATCGTGGTGAGCCGCGACCGAGAGGTCACGGGCAAGAGTCGCCAACTGGGTGCAAAGGCCTGGGATCCGGTCGATCTTCTGGGTGACGTCGGTGGAGAAAAAAACGCTCCTCGAGGTGGCAGCAAGAAACGACGTCGGCGACGCGGAGGGCGACGTTGAAGGGCTCGATGCGCATCACGGCTGTTGTCTTCATTGTGCTGGCCAACCTGCTGGGTGGACTCACCTACTTGGCCCAGGACCAGGCGCTGGCAGGCCTGCCGTTTGCAACGATTACGTTCGGACGCAATCTCGTCGCGCTGTTGCTCATGGCCGCCTTGATGCAACGCACGGGAGGTATCACCTGGCGTTACCCGCGCGCCGACTTCTTGCGACTGACCTTGCTCGGCATCGTGGCCTACGCCCTCCCACTGCTCCTCGGAACGCTTGGCACCGAATGGTCGACGCCAGCCAACGGATCCATTCTTATTCTGCTCGAGCCGTGTGCGATTCTGGTCTTCGCACGCATTCTTCTCGGAGAACATGTACGTCGACTGCAGATGCTGGGCATCTCTTTCGGTTTCGCAGGCGGGCTGTTCATCGTGCTCAACGATGCGCCCGTGGACTCTCTGCTCGAAGGCCAGCACCTCCGCGGCAATCTGCTGCTCGCACTGCACGCCGTTTTGTGGGGGCTTTACTCCCCCCTGATGAAGCCGCTCGCCATGCGCTACCGCGCCATGGACGTCACCTTCATGTCCATGGTCTTGGCTCAGGTGTTGCTGATTCCGGCCATGCTGGCCGAATCGGACTCATGGGGAAACAGTCCGCAACTGATGCCCGCGCTCTGGTGGACACTCGCCCTGGGACTCGGCGGCTCGTTCGCAGCCACTCTCTTGTGGACAGCCTCGCTCAAGCACCTCAAGGCGTCGACGGTGGCCCCCTTCGTGTTCCTGCAGCCGGTAGCTGGCGTGCTCGGCGCTGCCCTCTGGCTCGACAAGCCTGTGACAAGCGCCGCCCTCCTCGGCGGCGCGCTGATCGCCGGGGGAGTCGTGTGCGTCATTCTCAAGCCTCGCACCAGAAGCGCGACCTGAGAACGCTGGACTAGTTCCCGCCGGCCACAACCAGCGCTGGGCTTCCGCCGAGTTGGCCGAGTGCTTCGGCCGCCGAATACGCCAGAGCGGCATTCCCACTGGCCAGTGCATTCTCCAGGGCTGCCGTCAGAGCATTCCTGTCTCCAGCAGGCCCCGTCACGGACCAGAGCCGAGCGCAGGCATCCAGAGCAGCAATCATCAACTCGTCAGAGCCACCGTTCAGTACCACGCCCTCGGCGGCTGGCAGGCATGTCGTGAGACCTGCCCCTCCCGCCAGATTCAGAAGTGCAATCTTGGTTGCCTCATCTGCGCCAGAGTTGAGTGCCTCTGCAGTGCTTTGAGCAGCTGCTTGTACGCGCGCGGCGGGCAATGAAGACAGCACGGCGGCCGCCAGCTGAGCAGTTGCCATGGCACGAGCCATCGCTTCAGTTGGCTCTCCTGCGACACCCTTCACCGAGTCCCAGCTTGCGCTGCCAACAATGGCCGCGGCCTGGTCTCCGTAGAGACTCTCCACGTTGCCCACGTTGTCCGTCACGATGATCAACGGCGTGTCCTGGGTGCGCGGATCGTTCTTCAGACCAAAGACCAGCGTATCGAGAGTCACGCCCTGCAGACCATCTTGCACAACGATGACGTCCTTGGGCGGGTAGGCCTTGGCGGTCGCCATTCCACCGGGCACATCCTGCGCGCCCAGCAATTGCCACCCAGCCGCTTGTCCCGAAAGTCCTGTGTCACCCATCGACATCACCAGCCGGTCGGGCACAGTCGAGAGAGCCGTGCTCAGACGCGCCACGACAGTGGCACTCGCGTCGCCCAGACCGCCGAGTTCCACCGCAGCCGCGGTGGCCACTCCTGGGTCGGTGTGAGCAAGCGCCCGGCGCATGGCCTGCACTTCAGGACGACTCCGCCCCATGGCATCCATGAGGACGATCGCGGCAGCCGTCTGCCGCGAAGCCAGAAGCAAGCCCAGAGCATCTGCACGATGCTGGCCAGCCAGCGCCAGGTTGAGATCGAGCGTTGCAAGATCTGCCGCAACTCTCTGGATAAGTTCGTTGTCAGCGAGTCTCGGATTGCTCAGAGCAGCCATGATTTCGGCCTTCTGAGCCGCGTGGACAGCCGCCAGATGACCGCGCACGCCGTCGCCTGCACCTGCTGCCAGAGCACCGCGCAGTGCGGATTCTGCCATGTCGAGACTTACGAGGCCGGCCGGCACGGTCCGCCCTTGGAGAGCTCCGTCGGACCACATCCAGGCGACAGAGCCGCTGGCGTAAGGCCGCTCGAGTTCGGCATCTCCGCGCAACCAACCTTCGGACAAGTCCAGGGTCAGAGCGGTGGCATCCAGTGTGTTGATGTGCATCGCCTGGAGATCAGAAACGAGCTTGTTGAGAGCCGCGGCTGCCGTGTTGCGAGCTGTCTCGGAGGCATCCGTCTGCGCCATCCAGGCCAGCGCAGCGGCGGCGCGTGTGTCGCCAAGCGACCCGAGCACCGAGGCAGCGTTGCTTCGCGTCAACTCATCTTCTGCTTGCGTGGTCGCCATGAGCGCCGGAACTGCCGTGTCACCCAGACGGATCAATGCTTGGATGGCCATGACGCGATTGTCGGGCTGAGCGCGATCACCCAGTGGTCCCACCAACGCGGGCACAGCCCACGCTCCATACGTTGCCTGCAGATCAAGCAACGCAGCGCGACTTTCGTTTGCATCACCTTCAAGGTAAAGGGCCACAACCTCTTCGGCGTTGCCCGGGTCGGAGACCACAACGAGCTGTCCGACCTTCGCGAGCGTAAGGAAGCGCTCGGTGAGTGCACCCAGCTCGCCACTCTCGATAAGCATCTCGAGAAGCACTTGCTGTTCGGCACGCTGCCACAGCGCGAAGGCTGCGTCGTTGCCAGGGTTGGTCGCCAGAGCAGACTTGAGTTGCTCGATCGCAGCGGTGTTGTCACCACGACGATAGGCATCCACACCGGACTCAAAGAGGCTCTCGGTATCCTGCGCTGTCACGGAGGAAGAGAGGAACACGAGAAGGGCTAGGGCAGGCGTGATGCCGCGCGACGCGAGGCGGAGCATGGGCGGTCTCAAGATGGGGTTTCGGAGTCCGAACCCGCTTTCAGACGGCGATTTGCCGCTTGAATCGGGGCCCGCAGTGTAGGCGGGTCCCTAGATTTATCAAGGCCGATCGGAGGCGTGACGCGACAAGACGGAAGGCTGCACCGCCAGGCCCAGCAAGCCCACCACCCCCACACCAATCCAGAGCCCCGTGTGCTTACCCCCTTCGAGCAGGAGATCGCCAGGAAGAAGGATGCAGGCCACCACGAAGGCGGTCGCCCCGATCCAGGCAATGATCACCCTCAGGCCCGCAAAACGCCCATGAGACTCCCCTGGGGTCCGCAGCGGCCCCCAGGCCCCCAGAGGCCGAATACGGTCATAAAATTCCTTCAGGGTGGCTCGGTCCACGGACGGAGTGAGCAAGGTCACCAGAATGGTCAACGGCAGGGCCACGGCGATCACGATCAGGAGCGTCCCGGGAAAAACGGGCTGGCCCGCCTCGGTGAGCGGCTCGGGCAGCAGCGCCACGGCCCAATCAGGCCGCAATTCCATGGTCCACGTCACCGCGGCTCCCACCACCAAAGCCGTGATCTCTGACCAGGCATTGATGCGCCACCAGAGCCAGCGCAACAGATACACCACGCCGACACCGCTGAAGAGCGCGGAGAAGACGTCGAACATCCCCCGCACGCTTTCTGCATTCAGTCCGAAGCCCAGGGCGATGAGCAGGACCGCAGGCCCCATGAAGCGAGCCACGCGAACGTAGTGAGCAGGCGGGGCGTCCGGTTTCACGAAACGCTTGTAGGCATCGTTGACCAGATAAGAGGACGCCAGATTCACATGCGTGTCGATGGTCGACATGAAGGCCGCCAAGAAACTGGCAATCATCAAGCCCAAGAGGCCCGCGGGTAGGTAGCGCCGCATCATCTCGGGATACGCCTCCTCGTCATCGGTGGAGGCCACGACCTGCCCAGCTACCACCTGTGCACCCGAGGTCACCCGAGGCGAAGCAGCCCAGCCCTCAACACCTGTAGAAGGCACCGAAAGATTGACGGCTGTGCCGTCGGAAGCCTGGACAAGAATTTCCTGGGCACTCACGGCCGTCACAACGCCATCGGTTGGAGTCGCCACCGACACCGGAGGCAAGACCAAAAGCGACGCCAACGCCACGATGATCCAAGGCCAAGGTCGCAAGGCGTTGTGCGCCAACGAATACCAGAGCGCGGCTCCCATGGCATGCTTCTCGTTCTTGCTGGCCAGCAACCTCTGCACCATGACACCGCTTCCATCGGTGTTCTTGGTGGCAAACCAGATCACGCCGATAAACACGGCAAATTGCCAGAATTCCCGATTCCAGGTACTTGGATCTGACAACACAACGCCTGTCGTGTCAGGCGCGGCCGAGAGCTTCCCGGCGGCCACAGGAGCGGCCTTCAATGCGTCGACAAGCGGTCCGATGCCACCGAAATCGTCCACCACCATCCAGGCCAGAACGAGGGCGCCCGCAAGAGCCAGAAGGAACTGAACGAAGTCCGTGATCACCACGCCCCACAGACCTGTGATCTCCGAGTAGACCAGGGCCAGGACGCAGCATCCCAACATGATCGCCACTGCAGGTGTGACCTCGAACAACCCGAGCGAAATCGTAGAACCGGTTTCTAACTGGAACACGACCTCCATGACTTTCGTCATGCCGAGCATTACCCAGCCCATGACGAAGCAGTGCATGAAGATCACTTGGTAGATGCTCTTGAAGCCACGGAGCGCCCGCGCAGGTCGCCCCGAGTAGCGCAACTCCATGAACTCGATGTCTGTGAGCACACGAGATCGCTTCCAGAAACGCGAGAACAGCACGACGACGAGCAAAACGCTCACCACGTACCCCCACCAACGCCAGTTTCCGGCAACCCCTGCATCACGCGTCCAGCCCGTGATGACCAGGGGCGTATCACTCGCGAACGACGTGGCCACCATCGAGGTGCCAGCCAACCACCAGGGGAGGTTGCGTCCGGAGAGAAAGAAGTTCTCCATGGAACCGCGGCTGCGCTCGCGGAACCACAGGCCCGCACCCAACGCGAGAGCCAAGTACACACCGATCACGAGCCAGTCGAGTCCGGCGAGTGTGCCGATCACAGGCCGAGTGGGTTCCGCAGGGTCTCACTCGGAATCTTGATGACCGGAGTGACCATCATGAGAATCTCTGTGTTCTTCTTCCTGGTGCTGCGGCTTTTGAACAACCAGCCAATGATCGGAATGTCGCCGAACAGCGGAACTTTCGTGATGGTCTCGATCTGCGTGGACTGGCGAAGCCCTCCCACCACGAGCACCTGACCGCTGTAAACATGCACCGTGGTGCCCGCTGCGCGCTGACTGATGATAGGTGACTCGACTTCGACGCCGCTGATGACAAAAGGGACCGAGCCCGTCTGAGCCGAGACATCAATCGAGACATCGAGTCGCACCAGGTTTTCGCTCAGAATGAACGGAACCATATCGATGGTCACACCTGTCGGCTCGAAGCTTGTCGAGACATTGGGTTGATTGGCATTGCCGCTCGCAGTGAACACCGGCACTTTGTCGCCGGTCGTGAGTGCAGCCCTATGCCCATTCAAAACAGTCACGGTGGGCGAGCTGATCAACTCTCCTGCACCGATTGTTTGCAGCAAGCTGATGACACCGTCCACGCGAAGATTGTTGTGCACACCCTGCAAACTGAGCAAAAACCCGTTAAGGGTGACCGAGCTCGCAAAGCTGTTGAAGCCGGCTCCGATTCCGGAGGGTTCCGTGGGATCCAAAATCGGAACGCCAGCGCCGAAATTTCCTGAAGGCGGATTTGTGACCGCGTTGTACGGGAGGTCCGGGTCGGTGAGGGAGCGCCCAACCACCTTGGCATCCCAATCAACCAGGTCATCAAGGTTCACTTCGACAACACGCACCTGAAGTTCGACCTGTGGCAGGTCAGCAAGGAGCTTGTGCAGCAGTTCCGTGATAAAGAGCAACGTGTCCGGCGGCGCAGTGATATGCAGCACGTCTGCAATACTCGGCTCTCCCAGAGGCTTACGAAGCCCGAAGCTTTCTTGAACCTCATCCTGAATAAAACCGGCATGAAGCACATAGCGGATGGACTGCGTCGGCGGAAGCAGAGGGTCGTTCGGAACTCCAGGCTCTGTGGGGAAATCGGGCACATAGGCCCTCAGGAGTTCGATCACTTGCTCCCCACGTCCTGCATGGAGCATGAACATCTTGGTCCAACTGCCATCCACGCCGCGGATGACATTCGGCCCCAGTCGATGGAAAGGAGAGGGCGGCTGATCCGCGAGGAAGTCGGGATCGAGATCCGCCGGGCTCGCCGGAACCGTCAGCAGCCCCAGCAAATCATCCGGATTGTCCACGGCAATGGGGTCAGGGACATCCTGAAGGCCTGCGAGAGGTGCATTCGAACCGAGAGTGACCGGAATGGGATCCCCGACCAGTTCCCACCGATCCGGCTGCGACTTCAATTCCTCGGTTACGCAGGCTGGAAGGGTCAGCGACATGACAGCCGCAAAGCAGACACAACAACCGCGCACGAGCCTTAAAGCTGGAGCCATTCCGAGTTCGCGTGCTGCCCCAGCCATATCTGTCATCCCGAAAGAGCCTGAATCACAGCACGTGTGACATCCGGGACGGTTCCAAGCCGAGACGTGACATTCCCTTTCTCTGCGATCCCATCCAATCCCTGATCGCGAGCGACCTTCTTGACAGCCTTGCCAAACTGGTCGAGATAGCTCTTCTGAAGCAGATGGTATTGCGCGTCGTTCTCGCTCAGCGCTTTCCACTCAAGGTAGGCGGGGATTGATTCGAGTACGGCTTGCGAATCGAGTTCACCGACGCTTTGCATCCCACGCAGATTTTTCCCGTGGATCAGGTCCCCCTCCATGGAGAACAGCGGCAACTGATCGATGACTTCTCGTGTGTGGTCGGACACCTCGCCGTCGGAGGAGACGCCACCTGGAACTGTGATCACGTCAATTCCATGCCGACGAGCAATGGCCGCGAGCGCCTTGTTCGTGCTGGCGCGAGCTTCTTCGAACAGACCTTTGCCGCGCCCCCTCGTCTCTGACAAACCAAGCTGCTTGAGACGCACGTAGGCCGGGTTGTTGCTGTAGACCTCGACAATATCGACCGTCGCCGCCGTCTTGGCAGCGTTCGCAGTGCCGTAAAGCACCTGTCCGGTGACTTCGAGATCTTGCGCAACGGCAGACGCAGGATAGGGATCGGGTGACTGGTACGGAGCCGGCGCCGAAAAGGGAGCGGCATCCGCACTGGCGAACAGAAGTCCGACCAGTCCCACGGATCGAATGAATAGAAACTGTGCCCTGAACCGATTCATGTTCTTCATTAGGTCCCTCCTCGGAAACGGCTGGATCCGAACCGGGAGGTGCTGCGACCTGAAGAGTACACACCTGAAAGGCCCTAAAGCAGTAAAACCTGACAACACATGACACGCGACCTCGCCCTGAGCGAGGTCGGCATGTGCTCACGTTTCTTTAGTGAAATCCCGTCGGCCAGCAATTCGCCGACGAACTTCAGGAAACGGAGCGAGATCAGAGCCCCGGCACGTCGGGCAAACCCGCGCACCGGGGCTCCAGGTGTCGATCAGCTACCGACTGTCTCGGTGTCTTCAGTCTTCGCAGCCCGCATCGACAACTTGATGCGGCCCTGGTCATCGATCTGCAGCACTTTGACGGTGACCTTGTCGCCCATGGCATAGGTGTCGAAGGGCTCCTTGATGTCGTTGGGGAGCATCTCCGAGATGTGGCACAGACCGTCTCGACCGGGCTGAACCTCGACGAAAACGCCGTAGGACTTCATGCCGGTGATCGAGCCTTCGTACACAGCATCGACATCGACCTGTGCTTCGGGCTTTTTCTCACGACGTCCGCCGCCGCTGCGGCCACCGCGATCTCCGCCACGGTCTCCGCCGCGACCACCGCCGCCTCCGCCGCCGCCTTCCTGAACCTCGGCATCCTTATGGCCCAGGCGCACGCGACCGAAATCGTCGATGTTGGTGCACTTCACTTCGATCTCTTGGCCGACGCTCAGAACGTCGTTCACGTTCTTCACGAACTGGTCGCCTTCGCCCATCTCGCTGATGTGCAGCAGGCCTTCCTTGCCGGGGAAAATCTCGATGAAGGCGCCGAAGTCTCGAATCGAGACCACCTTGCCCTTGTAGACGGTGCCAACCTCAGCATCGCCCGTGATGGCTTCGACGGCTGCGACGGCGCCGTCCATGTCACCCTCAGGCCCCGCTGCGATGTTCACAACGCCATCGTCGTTCACCTCGATCTTGACGCAGTAGTCCGCCTGCAGAGCGCGAATGATCTTGCCGCCAGGACCGATGAGAGCACCGATCTTCTCGGGGTCGATAGAACGCGTGGTGATCTGCGGAGCCCAACTGCTGATCTTCTCGCGAGCCGAACTGATCGCCTCGTTCATCTTCCCGAGGATATGCAGTCGGCCTTCCTTTGCCTGCGCAAGAGCGCGACGCAACAGGTCAGCTGACAGACCCTGAATCTTCACATCCATCTGCAACGCGGTCACTCCCTCGGCGGTTCCGGTGACCTTGAAGTCCATGTCGCCGAAATGATCTTCGCTGCCGAGGATGTCACTGAGGATGTAGTGGTCATTCCCGTCCTCGATGAGCCCCATGGCAATTCCTGCCACCGGCGTCCGAAGCGGACAGCCGGCGTCATAGAGCGCCAGAGAACCACCGCAAACGGAGGCCATCGACGAGCTGCCGTTGGACTCGAGAATCTCGGAAACCACCCGCACGCTGTACGGGAAATCTTCCGGAGCAGGCATGACCATCTGAACCGAACGCTCGGCCAGGTTGCCATGGCCCACCTCGCGGCGAGACGTGCCCGACATGCGGCGCACTTCACCCACGCAGAACGGCGGGAAATTGTAGTGCAGCATGAATCGCTTGCTGTACTCGTCCATCAACCCGTCGACGATTTGCTCGTCACGACCGGTTCCCAAGGTCACGCTCACGAGTGCCTGCGTCTCTCCACGTGTGAAGAGCACAGAGCCGTGCGTACGTGCAAGGACACCGAGTTCGATCTCAATCTGTCGAATCTCATCGAGCGAGCGTCCGTCCGAACGCTTGCCATCTTCGATGATCTTCTTCCGAGCGATGCTGCCTTCCAGATCGTGAAAAGCTTCTCCGATCTGCTTCTTGGCGGACATCTGATCGCTTTCAGCAAGCCCTGCGAGCAACGCGTCGGTTCCATCGTTCGCAACCGCCTTCATCGCCAACTTCTGTTCGAACTTGCCGGGCGTGGCCATGGCCGCCGCATAGGCGTCACGGTGAGCTTCAACCTTTTCAGTCCAAGGGTTCGCAACGATCTCGGGAACGACCTGCTTCGTCTTGCCAACTTTGGCCATGAGCTCTTCGCTCATCTCGCAGATCTGCTGAACACCCTCATGCCCGAAGAGGATGGCGCCGGCCATGACCTCCTCGTCAAGTTCGAGTGATCCCGCCTCCACCATCGTGACGGCTTCCTTGGTGCCGCTCACGACGAGATCCAGGGTGCTCTCCGCAAGCTGCTCCTGGGTGGGGTTGAGGACGTATTCGTTGTTAATCCATCCCACCTTCACGGTGGCACCAGGCCCCTGATACGGGATGGTTGAGATGCTCAGCGCTGCCATGGCGGCGCAACCGGCCAGGGTGCCCGGCTCGTTCACACGGTCATAGCTGAGAACCTGACAGACGATCTGCAACTCGTTGCGGTAGTTCGCGGGGAACATGGGGCGCACGGGGCGATCGATGGAACGCGCGATCAGGATCTCAGGATCCCGTGGGCGCATCTCTCGCTTGAAGAAGCCGCCAGGCACCTTGCCGGCTGCATAAGTCTTCTCGCGATACTCGACTGTGAGTGGGAAAAAGTCGAGATCGGCGCGACCCTTCGCGCTCTGTGTGGTGGCCAGCAAAGCTGTCTCGCCGTAGGTGGCGTAGATGGCTCCATCGGCCTGCTTGGCCATGCGGCCTGTTTCAAAGGTAAGAGTCCGGCCGCCAATCTCACGGCTCACGGATACTGGGTTGTTCAACTTGGTCATAATCTGCCTATCGCAGGAAAGCTGCGGGCTGGGTCACACCCCGAGTGGGCGTGACATCCGCAGCGGGATAAAGAGGCCTGGCCGTCGAACGTCGACGGACCTTGGGCCGAAATACAGAACTCGGGCGTCGCCCGAAAACGGGACGCGACATGTCACGGAAAAAGCCGTCTGGCCCAAAGGCTCAGACGTTTGTCCGGACACCGCGAATCTCCAGGCTCTGGAGGATCTTCGCGTAGCCAGTCGCATCTTTGCTGCGGAGATACCGCAGGAGCCGGTTGCGACGCCCCACGAGCGTCAACAGCCCGCGTCGTGTGTGATTGTCCTTCTTGTGAATCTTCAGGTGCTCTGTGAGCCCCCGGATCCGAGAGGTGAGGACGGCAATCTGGACCTCTGTGGAGCCACAGTCCCGTTCGTGGGTCTGGTACTCCTGGATCACATCGGCCTTTCCGGCCATTTTCGTGGTCATGCTGATTTGCTCTTCGCTTCTACGCTTTTCTGGAGACCGCCGAGAAACAGTGTTCCACCAACGAAGGTTGGTCACCGTCGACAGCCTGAATTTTTCTTACGTCTGACAATTCGTGGCAGATCCTATCAGCAGCCCTGGACAGGGCGCAACGGGGCATTCCCCTCAGGACTCAAACTTCGCCAGAAAGGGCCTTTTCAGCGCGTTCTCGGCGACAGCAAGATTCACAGCGGCCGCACGGGCTCTCTCCGCCACGATAGCAGGACCAGGCCAGGTCCACGGGAGCCCCCACGGCCCGACCGGCCTGAAGAAGCTCTCGTTTGGTCATGTGCAGCGTGGGCGCCACGACAGACACCGCCCCCCGGGTCGAGAGTTCCAGGGCTCGGTTGACCCGCTCCACGAAAACCGCTCCGTTGTCGGGAAAAGCCTGCGCCTCCTCGGCATTGAAGCCCACGAGGACATGCTCGTGCCCCTCTGCTTCGGCCAGAGCTGCGGCCAAATTGAGCAGAAGTCCGTTCCGGTTGGGCACCCAGACCGCATCTGCCGTGGCGAGAGCCGTCTCATCGAGTGTCGCTTCGTCGGGCTCCGGGAGCTCCAGATCGTCCGAAACGAGGGCCGTGCGGGTGATCGCCGCAAGAATCGGCAAATCGACGCGCTCGACAAGGATCCCGAGCGCCTCACCCACCGCACGCGCGGCCCGCTCCTCGGATTCCGCTGCTTTTTGACCGTAATGGACGAACAGCGCTCGGCTGAGAATCCCCCCATCGGCAAGGTACAACGAGCTCGCAACGGTGGAATCCAGTCCTCCGGAGAGCAGGGCAAGAGCAGACATGATGAGGGCCGGCGGGACAGTCTCGAGAAAATCTGAGACGTCCTTGTAGCCCCTCGAGGGCGGCCATGGAAACGACGAGTTGCCCACCCCTCGGTTGCCGACCTGGGCGGACACGGCTACAAAGGCCCCCCACCCGAAGACCCCCTCGGAGGGCTGCTGTGCGCTCGCCTTTCTCCCTTCTGTGCTCCTTGCTGCCTTTTCTGGCTCTGGGAGCAGTCCTCGCTCTCACTCCCTCGACCACCGGCCAGGCGCTCCCCCAGGAGCCGGCGACCGCGGAGGCCTCCGGCCCAGAAAGCGGCTGGGCTCTGGTCGATCAGGCCCTCCAAGGTCTCGACCAGGCCTGCTTGTTGCAGCTTGACCCTCAGCTCTGGGTGGACGTTCGAAGCACCGCTCTCGTGGCACAAGAACAGGTGCTCGCAGCGCGAACCGCTGGAGCCCCCGCCGAGATTTGCCTCGCCATCGAACGCACGCTCTCGGCTCTCCTCGACCGGCAGGCGATCCTCGCCCCCCAGGCAAGTCCCGAAGGACGCGAGTCCACCCGTGACTTGCCCGGCATCGCAAACGATCTGCTTCTCATCGAAGGTCGCCTCCCGCAGACTTCGCTGCTGCTCATCGAGACGCTCTTCGAACTCGAGCGCGACGAAGAAGGGCAGAACGCTCTCTCGCGGAGCCTGATGCTCTGGCCTCGCGATGCGCGAGTTCATGACACGGCGCGTGCGTGGCGCGATGTCTTGCCGCGCCCAGAAGATTTGATCAACCAGCTGAACGCCCGCGTGCTTGCCCTCGACAGTTCAGATCCTCAGGCATCGGGCCTGGCACTCGAAACCATCGGCATGCTTTTCGTGACCATGGGCAGAACCGCGTACGAGAACCGCAAATTTAGCGTGGCCGGTCTTTGCTTCGACCAAGCAGCGAAAGCTCTTTACCGAAGTGCGAGCATGCCGCGCGCCTTCTCTGACGACATCATTGCGGCACAGCGCGCTGACGCGGCTGTCAATGCCTCGATGGCCTATCTCGGCCATGCTCAGGAGCTTTGGTTCGCCGACCGTTCAGACAAAGAAGTGGCCGTCGCCTCTCTCATGGCTGCCGAAGATTCGATTGTCACCGCAATGCAGTTGCGGCCCGACCACGATCCGACGCTGAATGCCGTTCTCTTCATCGGTGAGGCATGGAAAGACAAGGCCGACGTCAATCAGGTCAACACCGACGATCTTGCCGACGCACGAGAGTTCTTCCGGCGCATGGCGGAGCGCTTCGACGTGGCTGCATGGTGGAACAACTACGCCTTTTGGTCTCGTGAGACCGCGCTTGCAGCGGCTGCGGATGGAAAGATGCAGGAAGCCACCGAGCTCTTTCAGAAGTCCTACATCGCCTATGAAAAAACGATCGAACTCGAGCCAGACAACGCTCGCTACGTCAATGACGCGGGCCTGATTCAGCTTTACTACCTGCAAGAGGATCTCGACCGAGCCGAGGAGCTCTTCTACCGCGCCTGGAAACTCGGCAAGGAAGTCTGCGACAACCCCTTTGTCGACGAAAACGTCGCAGCAGAAAACCTCTCAGCCTACGGTGACGCCATGCTGAATCTTGCGGAACTCAATCATCAACGTGGAGACCTGGAAACGGCCCAGGAGATCAACGACCAACTGCTGGCAATTTCGCCTGAGAGATTCGACGCCCAACAACTGCGCATCCAGATCGAAAAAGCGAAGTAATCAGCGGCCTGACCGGCCACCATTCGTCGGGAGATTCGGTAGCTGGCTCCGAGAACCTCCTCGCCCATCCTTACTGGAAGGCGCGTACTCGGAAGACACCCACTCAGCCCATCCGATCTCAAAGCCGATGGTGCTGATACCCCAGCACTCTTTCAAAATGTCGCGCGTTGAAGCCTCCATCTTGGTCATCTTGAGTGCCTTCCCCATGGCCGAGGCATCGCGAGCCATCAGGTAATCGACCCACGACCAGACGAACTGGTGTTCGCGTGCGCTGAGCGCCGGTGTCGGTTTGGAGATCACCTCGGGGAAAGAAGCCGCCTCTTCCGCCATCACCGCCTTCCAGATGTTCTTGCGCCAGTCCCCGCCCCGCCAGCGAGCTTTCGCGTCGTGCTCGCGAATGCAAAAGGTGCTGCACTGCTGGTCAAAGTCCATTTCGAACCAATGCGCAAGGCCAGCATCCAGCCATCCGTACTTGTCATTGAGCCACGGCGGAGAGAGCCCCTTCTGTCCCGTCTTGAACCAGTTGATGTCGTAGAACACAGACGTGAACTGATGGACAGCGCTGTGAATCCAATGACGGTGAAAATCATCGTCACCAGGGTGCTCGGATTTGTCGCGCCACATGACCGCAACAGATTCCTGGCTTGCGCCCCCCGCTCTCTTGACGGTTCCGCTGCCTTGCAATCCAGCAAAGACGGGTCCGGCCTCCAGGGCCTGGCGCTCTTTCTCAAGGACATAGAACCAGTGCTTATTACGCATATTCTGGCGGTCTTCGATGCCGAACAAAGCTTGAAACTTTGCGTAGAGCTCTTCCATGCGGCGTGCATACAGATGCGCCGCATCGTGCATCTTGACTGACTTTCGGTTGACCGAGATCTTCGGAACGTTCCAACTCACAACGAAGTGCGTCGTCTCGACGTGAGAGAACTTCGAGTCGAGCATCTCGTCTACCGAACGCCGTGCTCCAAGCCACGTTTGATTGGCGGCTTCAATCGCATCCCATTCCTGCTGGGCCTTCTCTTTCACCGAAGGCGTCTTGCACCGAGCGCATGGCTTCCAATCCATCGCCATGTCATCGGCTTCGATGGCGTCTGAACAGTGCAACACTTGCCACGTCTCTCCGTGAGCGTGGTCAGCCGCAAATTTTTTCGAAACCGGTACAACCACCTTGCCACTTGTCTTGCAGGTTCCACACAGACGTTCGCCCACTTCCTGCCCCGCAACACTTACGCACAAGGCGAGCAGGACTCCCAAGCGGACAATCAACCGATACGGAAACAAAGTGCGTCTCCCTGGGTGCGAAATCTTCTCGTGAGTTGCAGCAAGTGAGGGCAAGCTGAAAACTATAGCAGCGTGGGTCGGTTGTCGTGACGCTGCCACACCAGGGCACCAGACTTGACCACCGCCGTCACGGCGTGCCAACCCATCTGATAACCAAGAAACAAGTGATTGGGCACGTCGAGAAGAACCAGGTCAGCAACCGCTCCGACTTCGATTCGACCGCGCACACCCGGCAAACCCAGGGTCTCCGCGGCGTTTCGAGTCGCAGCCACAATGGACTCGGCAACTGTCATGCCGAGCAACCCACAGGCAAGCGCAATGATCTCCACCATCGAAGGAATGTAAGACGTCCCCGGATTGAAGTCGGTGGCCAAGGCAACAGGCAGCCCGGCCTCGATCATTCGACGGGCGGGCGCAACATCCTTCAGGCGCAACGAAAAGCACGTACCGGGCAAAAGCACAGGCGTCGTCTCGGCACCAAGCATCGCCTCAATGCCCGCATCAGAAATGCGCACCAAGTGGTCCGCCGTCTGCGCGCCCATCTCGGCAGCCAATTCTGCTGCGCCAACTGGCGCAAGTTCGTCAGCATGCACGCGAAGAGCCATTCCTAATGACCGAGCAGATTCCAGAACGGTGCGTGCTTCATCGACAGTGAATGCGCCCTCATCACAAAACACATCAGCAGATCGCGCCAGCTTTCGACTCGCAACCTCTGGAAGGATCTTCTCGGCGACCAATGCCACGTAGGCTTCACGGTGCTCGGCAAACTCTGGTGGCACCTGATGTGCAGCCAAACACGTCGCGTCGATATCGATGGGGTGGTTGGCACCGCAGTCAGCAAGAAGCTCCAACGCCAGCAGTTCAGATTCCAGGTCGAGGCCGTAGCCACTCTTTGCCTCGACGGATGTCGTACCGCACATCACGAATCGGTCGAGACGCTCCCTGAGCTGTTTTTCCAGAGACTCACGGGACGCACTTCGAAAGGCCCGTACGGAGGAGAAGATTCCGCCCCCCGACCGTGTGATGTCCTGATAGGAGCCACCCCGCGCCCGGAGGTCGAACTCGCCCTCGCGCGTTGCCGCGAAGACAGGATGGGTGTGCGCATCGCAAAACCCGGGCAACACAATCCCACCTCGCGCGGACACCTCTCGCTCACCTTCGTAGGTCGCGTGAATGGCGCTGCTTGCATCCACCGCCACGATCAAGCCATCGCGCACGGCCACCGCACCCTCTCGAACGATTTGCAACTCGTCCATGGCATCGCCACGGAGGGAGCCACGGCCCCCTCCCACGGTGACGACCTCCTGGGCCTCATCGACGATGAGATCGACCTGTTCCTTCATAGATCCACTCTTCCAAGCTCAGCGGGAAGCCATTTTGCGTGAGCCTATCGTACCGGGAACCCGCAAACGCCCCCTCGTGGCGCCCACCCCATCCACCCGAAGCGCGGCAAGCGTTATACTTAAACGTGCGGCGCGGGGTGCTTCCGGGCCGCCGCCTGGGGCGGGCGACGCTCGGCCCCGACCCCCCGCGGACACCCTGGCTCTCTTCCCACCTCCCTTCTCGGTTCTTGGCAGCTTGGCCCCCGGTTCTTCCCTTCTGTGGTGGGCGGTGGGCGTAGGAGCGCTGACCCTGGTGCTTGCAGCCGTGGAACATGGCTGGACCCGCCTGTCTCGTACGCGCCTGGCAGACACGGCCGCGGGCCCCGAATCGCGCACGCGCCTCGAAAGAATGCTTGCGCAGGGTGATCGTGTAGAGGACGCCCTGATCGTCATGCGTGTCGGCTCTCAGGTCACCCTCGTTGCGCTTCTGGTCGCCCTCGCCTTTGGAATGCTCGCCGAGGGCGAAACTCCCCCCTCGCTAACCACCGCCATCACCACGGCAGGAGTGGTTGCTTTCATCTGGATTACCTTGTTCTGTCGCGTGCTGCCGGCAGAAATGAGCGCGCACCGCCTCGAAGGCTTTGTCCGCACGACCATGCCCGTCCTGGTGGCCTGTTCGTATGTGCTCGGGCCGCCCATCGATCTCTGCCGACAACTCGCACGACGCATGACCGGCCACACACCGGAAATTGATGCCGAGCTCTATCAAGATGAGATTCGTAGCCAACTCGAAGAAGGTGAGCGCGAGGGACACCTCGGTGGCGAGCAAGCAGACATGATCGAGGCGGTCCTGGAGTTACGGACCACAGAAGTTCACCACCTCATGACACCTCGAACCGAGATCGACGTGGTGGACATTGACTGCACTGTTGAGAAAGCCCGCCTTCTCACGCAAAAAAGCGGGCGCTCCCGCTATCCATTGGTCGAGGGTGCCGTCGACAAGGTGGTTGGCATCCTGCATGTCAAAGACCTGCTCTGCAAAGAGGGAAGTGAGCCCCTCACGGCCCTCGCACGCGAACCCTGGTTCGTCCCAGAGAGCAAATACTGCACAGAGTTGCTCAGCGAATTCCGCCTCAAGCATCAGCACCTTGCCGTGGTTCTCGACGAGTACGGCGGCACCGCCGGCATCATCACGATTGAGGACGTCCTCGAGGAAATCGTGGGCGAAATCGACGACGAGTTTGATGAAGAAGAAGAGGTGCCCGAATTGGAGATCCTCGACCCACGAAATGCCGTCGCGCAAGGAGCCATGCACGTCGACGAGCTCAACGAGAAACTTTCTATCAACCTCCCTGAGAACGACGACTGGTCGACACTCGGAGGCCTGATCTTTCACACGTTGGGCCGCCTTCCCAGCGAGGGCGAAGAACTTCGCCAGGGCAACGTACTCCTGCGCATCGACCTGGTGATCGACCGACGCATAGACAGGGTCGCCATCAAGATTCTTGAAGAAGCCGTCTGACGTCGACTGCAGGAACGACTAAAGGAAGCGGTCCAGCCCCCGTGCCTCGAGCTCTTTAACCAACGCTTTCACGCCTTGGTCATCGTCACGCCGGCACACCAAAGTTGCATCTGCGGTGTGCACAACGATCAATCCGTCGACACCCTTCACGGCAACAACGCAGCCTTCGTCTGAAGCCAATAAGTTGTTTTGCGCGTCCAGGACGACAGCTCGCCCGTCCACGACATTGCCGGCCTTGTCCGCCTCGCGCAATCGCTCCAAGGCCGACCAGGAACCCACATCATCCCAGTCCAGGGGAAGTGGCAGCATGAGCGTGCCCCGTAGTTTCTCCATGACGCCCTTGTCGATGGAGATCTTCGGCAGGCGCGGAAACTCGCGGGCCAACTCCGCAGCAAAATCCGGCGTATTCCAATCTGCTGTGATGCGCTTCAAGCCAGCCCAAACATCTGGCAAATGTTCCTGGAAAGCCGCGCGCATGGCTTGCAGGCGAAAAGCGAACATGCCGGCATTCCATGCGTAGCCACCCGCCTTCAGCATCTTTTCCGCGTCAGCCGCTCCGGGCTTTTCTACAAAAGCGTCCAGTTCGAAGACGGGCCTATCTCTGTAATCTCCGAGTTGCGCTCCCCTGCGCAACCATCCGTAGCCCTGTTCGGCTCGCGTGGGCTCTACCCCAAAGACCAACACACGTTCGGGATGAGCTGCGAGCGCTTCCTCTGCGGCGAGAAGATGCTCGCGGAAAGAATCTTCAGGTGTGATGAGCTGATCGGCGGGCATCGCGATCACCGTCGCTTCGGGGTCGATCTGCTCGACAAGGCACGTCGCCAACCCAACACATGCGGACGTGTCACGTGCTTCGGGCTCACCGACGATCTGCTCTGGAGGCACGTCTTTCAGAAGAGCACGGGTGGCCTCCACGGTGTGCGCTGCAGTGATGACCAGTTGTCGCTGCGGTGGAATCGTCTCACCCAGCCGAGCACTCGTGCGTTGAAGGAGCGCCGTCTCGCCACCAATCGGCAAGAATTGCTTGGGCCGACTCTTGCGACTCGCAGGCCAGAAACGCGTTCCCGAACCACCGGCCATGAGCACTGCGAAGAGCGTGCTCACGAGTTGGTCACATCCACGGAGGGCGGGTCAGCGCGGTCGAATCGAGTGTGCGCCATATCGCCGGCCTTGCCTTCGGCTTCAGGCCGCGTGTAAACACGCCGTACCCGCTTGCCGACTGCGCATGCCACCTCGTACGGAATGGTCCCAATCAAGCTCGCAAGTTCAGGGATATCAATCCGCTGTGCACCATCTTCGCCAATAAGCGTGACAACATCGCCCACACAAACGCCTGGTATGTGGCCGACATCCAACATCGTGTAGTCCATTGAGATCGCCCCTACGATGGGCGCCAAGGCGCCCCGCACGAGCGCACGCCCTTTGTTGCTCAATCGATAAGCCAGTCCGTCGTTGTAGCCCACAGGCAACGTGGCAATACGTGTCTGCTGACTGGTGACGTGTGTTCCGTTGTAGCCCACAGGCGTTCCTGGAGGGACGTCCTTCAGATAGACCACTTGCGTTCGCAACGACATCACCGGTTCCATCCCGGCTGCGAGAGGTGCCATTTCTGCTGCCATCACGCCATACAACGAAATGCCCGGCCGCACGAGTTCCAACCCGGTGCCGACTTTTCCCAGGATGGCCGCCGTGTTGGCAAAGTGGACCAGCGGCGGCCGAATACCTTCCGCCTCCAACTCGTTGAGTAAGCCCTCAAGCTTCTGATGCTGCAACTCAGAAAACGGATGCCCCGGGCGCGTCGAAGACACATGACTCGCCAAGCCTTCCAGGATCAACGAATCATTCTGCGCGATCACGTGAGCGAGTTCGGTCGCTCGCGGCGGCTGAGCTCCCAGGCGCCCCATGCCCGTATCAACCATCAGGTGCACGTGCAGGCGCTTGCTTTGACGGCGCGCCTCATCCGCCAGGCTCTGAATACGATCCATCGAATGGATACAGACCCGCAAATCGTGACGGACAACTTGCGGCACCTCATCTTCGATGATGGTTCCAAGGATGAGGACCGGAGCCTCGATCCCCGCCGCACGCAATTCGAGCGCCTCGGCTGAATCTCCGACTCCGAACCCCCACAGGCCCGGCTCCGCCTCCAGCGCGCGCGCCACCGGCACCGCGCCGTGCCCGTAGGCATCCGCCTTCACGACAGCCAAGATAGACGAACCTTCAGCTACGCGAGCGCCCACCCGGCGAAAGTTACGGCACAGAGCGGCAAGGTCGATCTCTGCCCAAACTCTGTGACGCTGTGACATCATCGTCGGCGTGTTCTTTCCTCGAGCGCGATTTCAGCATGTGAGCGCTTGAGGTAGAGCGGCAGCACCGCGGCAGGGGCATCACCCCCGGCCATGAGCCGTCGCCTCCCCAAGGCCCCCACATCGTAGCCGTCCGGGTCCGGCTCCCGAACGATGATCTGTGAAGCTGTTGAATCACCGAGCGCATCGACCTCGGAGGAGGGAACCAGCCGGGGCGCCCCCGTTTCCTCGAACCAGGCACCCTTTCGGCGATAGTCCGCTCGATAGCACTCATCGCGACGAGCATCGAGAACTACTGTGACGGCCTCAACTGCCGGATCCGTGCGCAAGATGCCCCATGCTGCAGCTTCCACCGAAGCAACGCCGGCCAGCGGGAGCTTACTTGGCCGGGTGAGGCCGACCGCGAACGCAATGGCCGCGCGCAATCCCGTATAGGAGCCAGGGCCGATCCCCACAGCCACGCCTCCCAGATCCCCCACGGCCAGTTCCCGAGCCTGAAGCAGCTCGCTGGCTCGCACCGCCAACTCACGGGTGCCGCGTAGACCAGCCTTCTGAACCCAGTGCCCCCAGGCCTCGTCAGCTGGCCCCAGCAGAGCCACTGTCGGCCGAACACTCGAGGCGTCCATGGCGAGAATCGGACCGGAGCCCTTCACGCCGAGAAGCCTTGCGGACCGTAGAGTGCCACCTGCTCCTCCCACAGTTGCGCCAGTTCCTCGCTCAAACTCTTCACGAGTTCGGCATCAAGGCCCTCAACCATGACACGAGCCAAATTTTCGGTGCCGGAATAACGCAGCACGATCCGGATGTCAGATCCGTAAGCCGACTCGGCTTCGCTAACCCGTGCCGTCAGCAAGGGCAAGCGTTCGATGGGCGGACGCGCCTCAAGTGGCACGTTCAAGAGCACCTGAGGAATCGAAGGGACCGCATCCACAACATCTTCCAGAGTCTTCTCTGTGGTCACCAATCCCTCGAGAACTCGCAAGGCCGTGTAAAGCCCGTCTCCCGTGAAATCATTTTCCGCGCCAAAGAGCAGGTGGCCTGAAGCTTCGCCTCCTAATCCATAACCTTCTTCACGCATGCGGGCGTGCACATAACGATCACCTACGGCGGTGCGTATCAACCGGATGCCTCGTTCCGAGAGCATGCGCTCTAAACCAAGGTTGCTCATCACGGTCGCCACCACAGCATCACCAATCAGGCTTCCTTGCTCGTGAAACCAGCTCCCGAGAAAGCCCAGCATGTGGTCACCGGTGCAGGTGCGGCCTCGACTGTCCACCATGAGCACTCGGTCTGCATCTCCATCGAAGGCCAGTCCCAGGTGATGAGGGCTTTCAGCCGTTGTTTTTGAGATCAAGCCCAGATGCGTCGAGCCACACTCGTCGTTGATGTTGCGGCCGTTTGGATGGCAACACAAGACGGTCAGGTCCGCGCCAAGCTCCTTGAGCACGAAAGGGGCTGTGGCACTCGCCGCACCATGGGCGCAGTCCACGGCAATCTTGAGCCCACCGAGGTCGACGTGAGCGAAACGCTCGGCCATGGCACCCACATATCCAAGCGAACCATCTACCACTTGAGGTGCAGGAGCAACTCGACCCAGTTCCAACTCGGCAGGGACTTCGCTCTCCCCCTCGCCGCCCAGCGCCGCGACGCGCGCCTCCAGAGCCTGCTCCTGTGCGTCGGTGAGCTTATGCCCGCCAGCGCCGAACACTTTCAGTCCGTTGTCGCGCCAAGGGTTGTGCGATGCAGAGACCACAACACCGCGCGCGGCACCGCGCTCCCGCATCGCCATCGGCAGGCCGGGAGTGGGGAGAACACCCAGATCCACGACCTCCAAGCCTCCCAGGGCCAAGCCTTCGCCCAAGGAAGTGACAATCGCCGGCCCGGACTCCCGAGTGTCTCGCCCCAGCAAAACCTGAACGGGATCAGGCCCTTCGTGCTCTTCGAGGGCTTGTTCCGCCACAGCTCGCCCGAGCCGCACCAGAAAGGGCGCCGTCAGTGGACCTTCTGCTGCACGACCGCGGATGCCGTCAGTCCCAAACCACTGACGAGTCAAGGAGCCTCCCCATCGGAGGGCATTCTCAAATCAGAGTCGGCACTCTCGAGGCTGTAGTGGATTTCAGCGGGGCGGCCATCCCCATCGGTCACGCGTACCGAATCGGGCAGATTGTCTCTGTAGATGCGCACGGGTTCATCCCCCAGAGTCAACGTCACCTGCCCCCAGTCGAAAACAGGGCGAATGCGCTCTGCAAGTTGCTCACTCGTGAGGCTCTCCAGCACAGACCTTGGCCCGGTCACGAGCAAATCAATGGTCTCGGTGGCTGAAACCACACGCCGCTTGTCCATGCGCAAGGCATCTTCGTTTTCGTAGCTCACACGAATCGAGAGCAGTTCCTTCGTGATTTCTTTTGGTCGAACGGGAATGGACACTTCCACGAGACCGCCAGTGGTCAAGAGCGTCACGCTACGATCGACCTTCTCGACATCAATGCCCACCTGCTGACTCACTTCCAAGATGCGGCCGTCGACATCGATAGGGACCAACTTCAGTTGGTTTGAGTTGCGGCCCAATGCTTCTACCTGGGAAATCGGGCCGCTGATGCGGACGCGATTGGGTACCACGCGAATACTGTTTTCATCGAAGGCATATCCTTCTCGCGGCCGCCCTACGACAACAACATTCTCTGGCCCGAGGATTATCTCGGCCTCACGTCGACGCGCCAGCCTGATGTCAAGGGCAGATGGTTTGACATCGAAGTCTGTCAAACCGAATTCACCTCCTTGCACCTTGAAGAGACTCTGCACCAAGGGCACTTGAATGACCGCCTCGTCCTGACTCCCCAAGGCGTCTGGTTCGATCTCGAGGACTGCAGAAAGTTCCAGATTTCGGACCTCGTCCTTATGGCCTCGGACATCAACTCGAATCGTCTTGCGAGACACATGACTCACAATCAACTCAGGCGGCACAACGAGATACATCGCTGGCGCTGTGCTGCGGAGTTGGTCTGCCTCGACGCGCGAAGCGACTTCACGCACCTGGAGCTGAATGCGTCGATCGAGTGTCAGCCGGTTAGCCAACGAATACCAGAGCGCCACCGCCACGATCAGGGCCATTAACTTGCGACCAATGTCGTGGCGAAAGAGCATCCAGACGCGCATCCAGAAGGAACGGCTTCGCTCCTGATTTTTTTCGACCCGGGTGCTCATGTGGACTGCGCCTCAGCGTCATAGCCCTCGAGGTGGTCCGTGAGTCGGTCGCTCAGACTCTCCGCGCTCGCCAGCGGCATGAGCATGCCTCGATGCGCGACGCTCACGCGCCCCGTTTCTTCGGAAACCACCACTGCGATCGCATCTGACTCCTCGGTCACGCCAAGTGCCGCACGGTGACGTGTTCCCATCTCGCGCGTCACTGCCAGGGAGTCACTGAGGGGAAGCATGCACGACGCGGCCACGATGCGACCAGATCGAACAACCACAGCCCCGTCATGCAGAGGGCTCTTCGGGAAGAAGATGGCCTGAATGAGTGGCCCAGAGAGTTCGGAGTCGAGGGGTACACCCGTCGCTTCAATCGTTTTCAGGCCCGTACGCTGTTCGAAAACGACGAGCGCCCCCGTCTGCTGTTCCGCAAGTGCTTGGATAGCTGCCGTGAACTCTGCAAGTTGCGCAGGGACTTCTCCCCGGAGCAGGCGAGCTCGCTCACTGAGACGCGTGAAACCCGTGCGCAGTTCTGGCTGGAAGAGGATGACAAGCACCACGCCGATGATGGGCAGCAAGACGCCCCCCGCGGCTTCAAGCCGAGGAAACCTCAAGCCAAAGAACTCCACCATCAAAGTCAGCGCAAAGAACACACCCAAGATGATGATGGCCACGCCCTTCATGACCGCAAGGCCACGAGTGCCGTGCAAAAACTTCAACACCACATAAAACAGCCAAGTCAGCAGAGCGATCTCGATGACAGCCGAGACCAGATCCTTGGCCTGGAGTGGTTCAAGATGTGGAATAAAAGGGATGTCCACGAGAGCCAACGGCAGAAAGTCTACGCCGATCACGAGCCGACGACCGTGCCCATGGGGAGATCTGCGGCGTCAAGAACAGCTCGCACCGTATCGCCCAGCAAGGTGTCTGGCGTGGAAGCACCCGCGGTAAAGCCCACGGTAAATGGGCGCGCAGGCAACCAGCCCTCGGTGAGGACGATCTCTCCCGTCTCAGGCGATCGATGCCTGATGGTGCCACCCTCGATGGCGTCAGGGCCCAACACGTGATAGCTGGGAAACTGGCCTCCTCCAACACGCGTCAAATTCTTCGTGTTGCTTGAGTCATAACCGCCCACCACCACCAACAGGTCCAGGGGACCTCGCTCGGCCATCTCGGCCACGGAATCCTGGTTCTCTTGCGTTGCCCTGCAGATGGTGTTGAGCTCGCGGAAACGTTCCTGAGCTTCATCCGCTCCATAACGACCCTGGAGAGCGTCGCGAACCATCGCCTCGATCTCCCGAGTCTCTGAGGCCAGCATCGTCGTCTGGTTGATCGTGCCGACTCGTTCAAGATGTTGGTCCGGATCGAAGCCATCCGAATACGCATTCTGCGGCAATCCGGAGAGGAACTCCGTCCGACTCATCCCACCGCTGATGACATCGCAGAGGCGTTGAGCTTCTAGCTGGTCAGCCACCACCAGATAGTGCCCACCCTGGGAAGCGATCAAGCTGCATGATGCCCGCGTCTCTTCATGCTGAACCAAACCGTGAATCACGGTTGTGAACTGATCCTCGACATACTTGAGCGTGCGGCGATGGGGTCGAATCACCCATGGACACGTCGTGTCGATGACGGTGCACCCCAACTCATTGAGCATGTTGATGTCTTCCACCGTCGCTGAGAAAGCCGGAATGACGACCACGCTTTCTTCATCAGGCGACTCATTCTTCTCGGACTCGGAAAAGGGGCCTCGCAAGAAACGCACCCCCATCTCTTTGAAGTCCGCATTCACCTGAGGGTTGTGAATGATCTGATCGAGCAACCAGATGGCGCGGCCCGGATGCTCTTTCAACGCATCACGAACCATGGCCACGGCGCGATCCACCCCCCAGCAAAACCCGAAGGTCCGCGCAGTCAACACGCGCACATGCCCCACATTCAGCTCGCCACCGCCAGAACGAAGCTGCTCGATGAGTGTACTGCGATACGAATACCGCTGATGGGGATCCTCGTAGCGGTCGACGGGCGTCTCGGTCATAGAAGGCCTTCCGATGGTCCGCACCACTTTATCGACGGCTGCTTTCCGAAGCCACCGAGACCGCTTCCACGATCTTCAGCGAATCTGCTGCAGCACGGCAATCATGGACCCGGACGAAGTCCACCCCCGCCAGGGACGCCATCACGGTCGTGGCGGTCGTGGCGTGCTCTCGATGCTCTACGGACTGCCCTGTAAGGCTCCCCAGCATGGCTTTCCTCGAACAACCCAGCACCGTGCGGAAGCCAGAACCCGTGAAATGGCCCAACGCCCCCAGCAAAGCGACATTGTCTTCCAGCCGCTTGCCAAATCCGATGCCTGGGTCCAGCAAGAGGCGCTCCGCTGGAATGCCGGCCTCGATCGCACGTCTTGCGGATGCCATCAACTCTCCGAGCACCTCACGCGGCGCATCCTTGTAGTGAGGTGCAACCTGCATGTCTTCCGGTGTCCCGCGACGATGCATCAGGACAACCGGAAGTTCTGCGTCCCTGGCGACCTCAGCAAGCCCGGGATCTTCCCCGAGCGCAGAAACATCGTTGAGCAGATCCACTCCGATCCCGAGAGCGCGCTCCAAAACAACCGAACTGGTTGTATCGAGAGACAGGGGCACCTCGACCGCTTCACGCAATGCGCGAAGTGCAGGCTCGAGGCGAGCCCACTCTTCATCAGACGAAACAGATGGTGCGCCCGGGCGAGTGGAGACCGCCCCCACATCCAGAACTTCAGCCCCATCTCCCACCATGTCGACGGCCGCGGCCACTGCTTCAGAGGTCGAGCTGAAGCGCCCACCATCGCTGAAGCTGTCCGGGGTGAGATTGAGGATGCCCATGACGCACGTGCGTCCGGGCGAGGGTAGTGGACGCAGAGTCACGCCGGTCCGGGCACGGGCACCGACGTTCCATCGAAGCCCTCATTCTCATCGGTATCGGGCTGTGAAGAATCCTGACCGCTGACTTCGGGAGTGCCCTCATCGGTATCGATGGGTGGCGGGTCAGGTTCCGGAGGCCTCAACTCTTCCACTGTTGCGCCCTCGAGGATGCGGTTGACGTCATCTCCCGAGATTGTCTCGTAGCGCATAAGGGCGTCAGCCATGCGCTCAACTTCGTCACGACTCGCCTCCAGGAGATCGACAGCCGTCTTGTGGGACACCTCAAGGATCTGGCGCACTTCCTCATCAATCGCACGCGAAGTGTGTTCGGAATAGTTGCGGTTCCGGATCATTTCATCGCCAAGGAAGACCTCGTTGCGCTGATCTCCGTAGGACACAGGCCCGAGGGCATCACTCATGCCCCAGGAGCAGACCATATTGCGCGCAATCTCTGTCGCCCGTTCGATGTCGTTGGACGCCCCCCCTGAGATGTCGTCGCAGAAGAGTTCCTCTGCAACTCGGCCTCCATAGAGCATGGCCAACATGCCCATGAGTTCACGGCGGCGATGGTGGTACTTGTCGCGTTCAGGTAGCTGCATGGTCGCGCCCAGCGCCATGCCACGAGGAATAATCGTGACCTTGTGCACCGGCTCGACGACACCCTTCAGGCGGGCCGCAACCAACGCGTGGCCCGACTCGTGGTAAGCGGTGAGCTTGCGATCCTCTTCGATAAGAACTCGGCTCTTCTTCTGTCGACCAAAGCGGACCTTGTCGCGAGCTTCTTCGAGATCGGCCTGCTCGACGGACTCCTTCTGTTGAAGGGTCGCAATCAGTGCCGCCTCGTTGATCAGTGCCTCCAACTCTGCTCCGGAAAACATCGGCGTCCCGCGCGCGACTTCGGCCAGGTCGACTGAAGGGTCCAACACCACCCTCTGAGAATGCACGACGAGAATCGCTTCTCGGCCGCGAATGTCGGGCAGGTCCAGAGCGACTTGCCGGTCAAAGCGCCCCGGACGTAGTAGTGCAGCATCTAGAACGTCAGGCCGGTTCGTCGCGGCGATCAGGATCACCCCAGAATCCGTCTCGAAACCATCCATCTCGACAAGGATGGCGTTCAATGTCTGTTCGCGCTCATCGTGCCCACCACCAAGGCCCGCGCCACGCTTACGACCCACAGCATCGATTTCGTCCAGAAAAATGACGCAAGGTGCGTTTTCACGAGCCTGCTTGAACAAGTCACGCACTCGAGAGGCTCCGACGCCAACAAACATCTCCACAAAGTCGCTGCCACTGATCGCAAAGAAAGGGACGCTGGCTTCACCGGCGATGGCTTTCGCGAGGAGCGTTTTGCCGGTTCCAGGCGGCCCCAGCAACAGCACGCCGCGTGGGACACGACCGCCCAACCTGCTGAATGACTTGGGGTCTTTCAGGAACGAGATGATCTCCTGAACTTCCTCTTTGGCTTCCTCTGCACCGGCGACCTGGTCGAAGGTCACTTTGGTCTGGTCAGGCGGAATCATTTTCACGCGGCTGCGGCCGAAGGACATCACCCCGCCCTGGCCCCCGCCTCCACGCATCTGGCGAGTGAAAAGGAAAAGGAAGAAGCCGATGAAAAGGAGCCACGGCACCATCGTCAGCAACAGGCCTCCCCAGAGGTCGCTGTCCGGCTCGTAACTGACCTTCAGTTCGTCACCCACCGGCGCGGCGCTGATCTCAACGCCCGTCGCGCCGACCTCGCTGATGAAGTCGCCCACTTTCCCTGAGCTAGGCTCTCCTTTGAGATGCGCCCAGTGCGAACGACCGTTCATCATGTAGTTGATGAAGAGCCCGGTGTAGCCATCACGAATAGCCGCGTTAACCGTGTAACCGCCCAGCACGCGCCAAGCGCCATCAGCAACGCGCTTCGATGCCATATCCAAGCTCACGCCATACTCGACGTAGCGGTTCGTGAGAGTTTCGATTTCTTCGAGCTTGTCCGTCGCGTACTCGGGGACCTGCACGCCTTCCCAGCGCTGCGTCTTGCCGTCCCAGATCACGTCGGCATCGATCAACCTCTCTCCTCGGATCACGAGGCGTTCGACATCCCCCATGTACACCAAGGTGCGAAGGTTCTGGAAGGTGCGGTGGTCACCATCCGCAGCGGAGCTGTTCACGCTCTTCCAGATAAGGAACATCATCGTGAGCACGAGGATGAGCGTCATCGCGCTCCCCATGCGACCGGGTTCGCGGCGCGGCGGCTTGGGCGTTGGCGTCGTCATGCGATTAAAACTCCTTCTCCAATTCCCGGACGATGTCTCTCGCGAGATAGCTGAACGCTTGGCTGCGAGCAGCGTCCAAGTCTACAGCGTTCAGCACAGCCGAGTCAGTGCTGACAAACTCGCCTCTCTGAGAGAGCCTCTTCTTCTTGATCAGATCCCCTGTCCGGGCATCCCGGATTTCAATGACTGCCGTCACGCTTGTCGAACGTGAGGTGACGGTCTGTTGAGGATCTTCGGACAATACAGTCTGCCTTACGCTGACGACACGCCCCGTCAGGAACACCTCGGCGCCCTCTTTGCTCGAAAGGTAGAGACCAGGCGTCGACAAGATTTCCTGCGTGATCTGCTCCGTGAGTTCGAATTCCACATCCCTGTAAAAAGTCTCGTTGCTGAAGTACGAGAGGAAGATCTGGTTGCGGTCCTCGGCGAAGATCCCGCCTCGGCTGAGCTGGACGCAACTCAGCGCACTCATCAAGAGCAAGGCAGCCGCAACGATTCGAAATCCTGCGATTTGCTTCATGGATCAGGGTCCAGCGGGACCTCAAACGTATCGAGGGATGAAAGCCGAGGCTCGGCAGCAATGTCCTCGAGATCGATACCCAGACCTTCCAGGCGAGCGAGTGCTGCTTCACCAGCAGCGGTCGTCGGAAACAAGATGGCCGCGTTGGCGAGGCGAAGGCGCTCACCAGTCATGTTGCCTCGAGCACGATAAAAGTTAGCCACCAGCACCTCACCCTCAGCCAGCAAATCCTTGACCTTCACGAGATCCTCGGCCGACTCGCGAGCCTTTGCCCCGAAAGGGAATGTCTCCAACGAGAGCTCGAGGAGCTCCTCTGCTCTCAGCATTTCGTCTCGATTGTACTCGGGGCCATAGACCAGCATGAGGCGGTAGTGTCCGGCGAGCCAAAGACTCCTCTCGGCCCACTCGCTTTCGGGGTACTCCAAGAAGAGTTTCTCGTTGGTAATCGCCGCTTCGAGCCATTCCCGAACATCTTCTCGGCCGAAGTAGTCCGCAACCAGCCGCAAGGCATCGTCCGCGAGTTCGCTCCGACGGTAATGAGCCTGCAGGGTTTCGAGAGCCTCCACGCCGCGACCGCGCGAGTCGAACCAGCCCCCAAATTGGGGCAGCGTCAGGAAAGCCACACCGATCTCATACAGCCGGAATTCGATATTCGCGACATGGGGTGACCAGGGCGCCTGCTCCAGCACTTTGCGGTAGAGCCGCAAAGCCTTCAGGTAGCGGCCAAGCGCGAGAGCTGAATCCGCCGCGAGGTTGTTTGCATCCGCTTCCTGCTCTGGGCTCAAATCTCCCTGAGAGACGGCTTTCTCGGCCAGCTCAAGGGCGTCTTCATACTGGCCCCACTCGGCATAGGTTTCCGCCGACTCAAAGTCGTCCATCCCTTCCAGGCGACGAGCCGAGCTGCAGCTGGCCATGCCGGCGCACAGCAAGAGACAGGTCAAAAGGCGAAAGCTCATTTTGGAGAAAAACCCAGGGGCAAGGCAGGATCAGACAGATCCGGGTAACACATGACAGCGGACGGGGCGCTCCATGACGTGCAGCAAGGCCCGATCGTAGTAGCGCTTCATCTGATGTGCGATTTCAGAGGGAATGGAGATCTCTTCCGCCCTTCGGGGGTCGAGAGACCGGAACGAAAGAATAGCCTCGGCTGCGGACGTCGTCAGCCCAATGGAGTGGTCTTCGCCGGTTCGGCATGCCATGCAAACCACCCCACCGCGTTCCGGGTCGCAACGCAGCGTCCGGCGTCCCGAAGGGCGCTGGTCACAGGACACGCAGCGGTCCAGTACGAGCTCGAATCCCGTGAGTCTAAGCATCCCTCCCTGCAGCGCAAACACCACGCAGGGCAGGCTCTCAGGGGATGGATTGGCCTCCAAGGCTTCCAGATAAGCCTGAGCATGGTGATAGATCCCCAGCACCCTCTGGCCCTCTGGAGCCAGGGCGCGGAGAAGCTCCACGAGATACTCTCCAGCAAGCAGCAAGTCCGTCCGACGGCGCATGACCGGGTGATGAGAGAGAACTCGGCGCTCGGCAAGCTGGGCCAGTGAACGGCTTCCCCGGCGGCTGAAGTAGGTGATGACCGAGTGATCGAGAAGGTCCACGGCCCCGCCTTTGCGCGCTTTGGGCCTGTGAACGCCCTTCAATATGATCGACACGCGCCCCCGATCCTTGGTCAGAAACTCCACGATCTGGCTCGTATCGCCAAATGGCGTTCGCCGGAGTGCAAGAGCCTCTGTGGTTGCTCGACCCATCGGTTGCTAGCCTACCGTCCTTGTCGGTCAAACCGGGGTCGAACCGGGACCGAGTTGTCCGGGAGAGCCGAAATCGAGGTTCCCACGAAGACTCCAGACCAGCCGCCTCTTCCTCGCTCGGCAGACCCTCCCAAGGGTGATGGTGGCGATCCAGAGACCGTGAACCCCAAGAAGAGGCCTTCTGCTCGACGCTCTTCGAATCCAAACGTGATTCTGGAAGACCTCGACCAGCTTGAAGACCGGCGCCACGGCCGCAAGGCCGACAAAGTGCCGGAGGGCGACCGTGGCACGATTCGTGATCCGAAGATCACACGCCAACTCACGTCCTACGTGAAGCCGCACCTGCCTGCGATGAGCGTGGCCTTGCTGATGTCGCTCTTCTCGGCGTTCGCAAAGGTCAGCTACCTCTACCTGATGATGGGCATCCTCAAGCCCTTGTTCGAAGGGCGCGCGGCGGCGCTGGCCGAGACCTACCAGCGGGTTGCCCTCGACCTTCTCCCAGCCATACGGCCCGAGCCCACACAGCTGCAAATGCTCGAGTCAATTCGCTCGATGGTCGCCGGCCTCTTTCATCTTGGCTGGAACACTCTGGAGCCGCTCTCGCAGCTCAAGACGGCGGCCTTCCTGGTTGTCGTCTTGGTCATTCTTGAACAAGGCAACAAATACGGGCAACGGCTGCTGATGCGCGCCGTGGCATTGAATGTCGTACGCGACATGCGCATCGATCTGTTCAGCAAGGTGATGAACTTATCGATGCGGTTTTTTCATGCGAACAACTCCAGCAAGCTGCTTTCGCGCATCACGAGCGACCTGAACAAGCTCGGCAATCTACTCGTGGACATCATGGTTCACTGGTTCACCGACTTGTTCACAGTCACCGCATCCATGCTCTTCATCTGGACCGAAGGCGGCCCCGCCGTTCTACTCGGCATGCTGTTAGCGGCTGTTTCATTTGCGCCCGTCCAACAACTCGGGCGGCGCATCCGAAGTCGTGAGCAGAAGAACAACCGCAAGATGGCGGAGCTGTTTCATTCCGTTTCCGAGTCCTTCGGTGCCCAGAAGATTGTGAAAGCCTTTGGCGCGCAAGGTCACGAGAAGACTCGCTTCGTTGAAGTGAACAGGCAGTACACCGTGGGGCGCATGAAATCGGCTGAACTCTCGGCACGAACCGAGCCCATGGTCGAGATCTTGGGCGCCATTGGCATCGCAGCCTTCCTCTTTCTCGGTGGACGCAGCGTCCTCGACGGCAGTTGGAGCGGCCCTGCCTTTTTCACCGTGGTCCTTGCCCTCTCCCAAAGCGTCGCCTCTATCCGCCGACTCGGTGACACAAGCACCAAGTTCCAAAGAGGCATGTCCTCTGCGGACCGCGTGGCGACACTGCTCTACTGCTCGCCCGAGATTGTGGATGCGCCAGAGGCTCGCGTCTTAGATCGATTCGAGCAGTCCATCAACTTCAAAAACGTCACCTATTCGCACGATCCGGGACGGCCCGTGCTGCGCAACATCGACATCCACCTCCCGAAAGGGCAGACACTCGCTCTGGTCGGACACACGGGATCTGGAAAATCGACTGTCGGCGACTTGCTGATGCGCTTCTACGACGTCGACGAAGGCGCAGTTCAAATCGATGGCACCGATGTGCGCCAGCTCTCTGTTGCGTCCATGCGCAACCAAATGGCGATGGTCACTCAGGAGACCGTGCTTTTCGAAGGCACGATCGCATCCAACATTGCCTACGCCATGCCCGATGCGACACCTGAAGATATCGAGCGCGTTGCCATCGCCGCTCACGCGCATGACTTCATTGTCACGCAATCGGATGGCTACAACACGCGAGTCGGTGAAAGAGGGGCAACCTTGTCCGGCGGCGAGCGCCAGCGCATTGCAATCGCACGTGCGCTACTCCGTGACAAACCCATCCTGATTCTTGACGAGGCGACATCTGCACTGGACACCAAGTCCGAGCAAATCGTTCAAGAAGCCATCGAGTTGCTCAAGAAAGGCCGCACAACTCTGATTATCGCGCACCGCCTTTCGACCATCCGAGAGGCAGATCAGATCCTTGTTCTTAATCAGGGCAAAATCGTTGAGCGCGGCACTCACCGGGAACTCATGGCCCTCGACAACGTTTACGCAGGCATGGTGCAGATTCAGAGCAGCGAACACTGAGAAAAGCTCAGCGCAGAGACCCCAGTTCCTGCAGCCGCTTCCGCACCTCATCGTCGATTTGAACGTCCGACGGTTTGATCTCTGAGGCCAACTCGGCGTTGTGTTTTTCTGCCCGGCTGAGCCACTTCTGGAGACGCTCCACGATCTCGGGACGGGTCTCACTCAGATCGCGACGCGAGGTCTCCGAAAGCCAGCGAGATCAGCACCAGATTGGGCGGCCGTTTGGGGTCTTCGGAGCGACACCCGAACGAGCCGAAGCTCACCAGGGCGAGCAAGAGCAAAGCCGCCTGCACGTGCGGAGCTCCAAACACACCGCGATTCATTCGAGCGAGCACTCGCTACGGCTTCGTCGCCTTGAAGATCTGAACGTCTCCCTTGACGTTGCGCAGCAAGCTGCGCAACCCGGGGAGGTTGAGCACGACGTCGCGCGCGGGCACTGCAATGTAGGGGTAAGTATCGAATGCCGTGATCTGAAACCCGACGCTCGACAGCAAACGACCTAGCTCGCGAACCGTGTAGATTTTGATGTGCAGCGTAGGCGCCGTGTAGGTCTGCTTAATTTTTGCGAGCGCCTTGCGCTGCACGGAACCTCGTTCAAGCCATTCGTTCAGGCGCTTGAACCCCTTGCGCTGCATGAGGAATGCATCGTTGTCGGTATCAACGATGAGTTGCCCGCCTGGTCGCAGGACGCGAAAGATCTCCTGAATCATTCGCCGTCCGGGAACTTCTGCGAGATGCTCGATGATGTCGTTGAGAAGAACTCTGTCAAAGCATCCGTCGGGAAAGGGGACGCATGTCGCATCGCCTCGAATCAACGGCATGCCAATCTGCTCCTTGCGCGCGATGCGCAGCGCAGCTTCTGAAAAATCGAGGCCGACCACTCGAGCGCCGCGCTTGGCTGCCAGGCCCCCGAAGAAACCCACACCACAACCTAGATCGAGAACATCCAGGCCGGTGACATCGCCCATGAATCGCTCAACATTGGCGATGCGCTGGCTGTAAACGGGGCTGTTGTAACGGGCCAAGTGCCCTTCAAAGTAATGAGAGTCGTAATGACTCTCATCGAAGAGGTCCTTGTCTTGCTCTAGTATGGTCATGGGGCTGTGAAGAGGAGTGAAGCGACAGGGAAGATTACCCCAGCGAGCGGCACGTGCGCGAGTTAACCGGAGAGCCGGCCGAGCAGGCGCCGAACGGCTTCGATGTCCGGGGCCTCGCCAGGCGGCTCGACAGGACAGAGCCCGGCCGCAGAGGCCAAGGCATGGGCCACCAGAGCTGCCTGTCGCCGTTCCTTTCGACTTGCATGCGGCGAAATCCAGCTCTCCAGCAATGAGAGGTCGCGCTGAACAGCGGAGGCCACGCTGCGATCGCCGAGCCTCAGCAGCATGGCAGCCGCCAGCAACCGGGTCGCACCGTCCTCACTGAAGAGTTCGGCTCGGTAGCGCGCCTCGAGACCATCGAGAACGTCCATGTCGTCGAAGGTGAGGTTGCGTGGAGACTCCAGCCTCCAGGTGGGATCGCCATACAGCAGATGATCCGCCCAGAACAATCGATCTTCTCCATACTTACCTGCAATGGCATGCCGCGCACGCTCCATGGCGACGCCTACCGTCTCACTGGCACCCAAACTTCTGTAGAAGCTTCGGGCAAAGTGTCGCGCCACTTCGTCGCGCACCTCCCAAAGAGTTCCCACCACGTGTCTCACACCTGCTAGCAACAGTGAGGACGCCACGCCTGCGGGGCCCAACGCATGACTACCCGCGGGCCCGGCTCCCATCTCGTCGGCTGAGCGACAGGCATTCAGAAAGACCAACCCCGGAAAATCTACACGTCCCGAAACCTGATCGATCAACTTGGTAGAAAGCGCACCATCTGACAAGCGCAGTTGAGCCTCACCTGAACGGTCATCGAAATCTGCGTGACCTGCGTAATGCAAGATGTCGTGCTTGGGCAACTCATCGCGAAGCGTACGCAAGGCAACCCGCCCCGTGAGAGTGGTCACAGAACCGATAACCGGCGAATCCTCCAGAAGGCTCTCGACTTCATGCGCCTCATGTTGCGCAGCCGGCAGATCCCCCGACGGATCTGCCACGATGAGCACGGAGAGGGGCGGCGCCATACGCCGTTGCATGGGCGGCGCACTCTCCTCATCGACTGTCACCAGGCGCCCCAGGCGGAACCGTCTCCCCAGGAAGTCATCTCCATCGTGGAGCAATTCCCATGGAATACCCACCAGAGGCTTGTCCAGATGCAGCACAAGGTTGGGAGCGCGTGCCTCTTGCAGCTTCTCCTTGAGGAAACTGGGCAGCAGATCGACATAGATCGCACGACCTGCCTCGACCAGTTCCTTCATGAGCCCGTCTTGCCCCGCGTTGGCACGCGTCAGAATGGCCAAGATCTCCCTCGCACGCTCTGCAACAAGCTCCGAATGGAACGAGCAAGTTCGTGATGTTTTGAGCGTGCTTTCAAGCGCGGTCCCTTCTTTGAAGGGAGTGACACGGATGCTGTCCTCGGACTGCCACAGCACTTGCAACGTGAACTTCGGCTCGGCGGAGGCCATCAGCTGGCGACGATCGACCGCCGCGGATCTTGACTCAAGGAATCACGGCGAAGAGCGGCAGTCCAGAGGTTGTCACGCCCTCGAGTTGTTCGATCGTGCCCGTCTCAACAGACAGCCGATGAACCGCTCCGTTGCTCGCGCCCAAGAGCAACACGGCGTCCGGGCCCGCGGCGATGAGTCGCGACGCCTGGGGAACAACCGGCAACCAGGCACTCAAACCGTATCCCGCATCCCAGGATTCAAGGCGGTAGCTGTCTTCGGAACGTACCAGGACCAAAGCTCCACCTGGGACCGGCGCGACGTCCAAGATTCGTCCGGGGCGAGTCAGACTGTCGGAGACAGTCGGAATGCCTTCCTCGACGAGGACTAAAGAGTTCGCAACCTCCGCGGCATCGACTGCGGGGACAACCAACAGCCGCCCATCGCCGAGCGCCACGAGCCGTTGAGGGTCGATGGTCAGTTCAAAGGGGCTCAGCCAACCCGTATCAAGATGCAGGACCGACAGCGAGCCAGCTCGCCCGTCCGCACGCCGCGACGCGATATACAGTCGCCGCCCTTCAAGCATCAGGTCGGCAATCACCTGATCACCGGGCAAGCCCGCCGTGAACATGCTGCGCGCCGTCCCCGTGAGCACATCGATCTCACGAACCAACAGTTCGTCCTCGGCCACGAAGGCCGTCGTGCCATCTTCTGCAATGGCCCAGCGCCGACCACTCATCTCCCGCGCCATGGGATCCAGCACGAGATCTTCGCGCCCATCAAGGAAGCTCAAGCGGCCGGGAGGCGTGAAAGGTGCGCCCTGAGGCCTCGTCACCGTGAAGGCGGGCCCCGTCAAGCCGGTGTGCGCCAAATCATCACTGGCTGGATCAATGTAAGTCACCAAGGAGGGCTGGCCATCCCAGTGACGCGTCGGCCATGTCTCCAGGCGTCCACCCGAACGCAGCAAGTACCTGAAGAAACCGTCGGTCGAATAGGCGGCGGCCAACAAACCGCCCGCACCCGGAATGGGTGGATGCATCACAGAGCCATCACGCAGATCGACCCGCACAACATGGTCGCGAGCCGGCAGCAACAGAGTGGGAGGCTGAACCATGAGCCGCGTCGGCGGAGAACGCCGGCCTTCGGCATCCTGGAAAACCAAGTCAAAAGACCGCTCGACATCTTCAGGGTCATCAAGCGCGATGGCCAGCGTCACCCTGCCGTAGCTATCTGCCACAGTTCCGCGGTGCAACATCTCCACGGTTTCATCCGGGAAGTGGAAGAAAGTGCCCGGGTCATCAAGTGCTTTCAGAACGGAGGGCGGTGCTGTCGCAGGCGAACTCAGCAACACCTCGACCGGCGACTCGGGCCAGAAGCCTTCCACGACGAGACGCAACACACCACCGG
>Ga0315339_1000726_pt1 | contig 36794 bp, 32 predicted proteins | sample ASW17metaG_FD_204514 | JGI IMG/M metagenome (GOLD analysis project Ga0315339, IMG submission 204514) | Ammonia-oxidizing marine archaeal communities from Pacific Ocean, United States - ASW #17 | ecosystem: Environmental > Aquatic > Marine > Oceanic | place: USA: California | collected 2016-12-05 | reverse complement strand
ACTTCCGACGAGTCAAGGGCTACAAGCAGCTGCCGAAACTCTTGGCGGAACTCGCCAAGCTCAACACGCCGCCTCCGGCTCAGGCCCGGGCGGCGTAAACTACAACCTGCGGAGAGCCGCTCGTTTCTACGGAAATCCGGATATCCTCCCCCGCCGATGGGTCAAGCCGCCGTCGCCCGTCGCCGTCAGTGAGCCCGCGCGATGAGAGCCCTGCTCAAGGGATGGCAGGAGCGTGCCTTCCCGGCGGTAACTCCCTCGCCGCCGCTCGAGATGGGCGACGACGCGCCGCGCCGCGACAAATCGGTCGGGCTGGGGGTCGCCTTAGCCGCGCTCGCTATCTCTCTCTTCTGGGGCGCGAACATCGTCACGCTCAAAATCGGCCTATCTGCTTTCCCGCCTTCGTGGGGCGCGTTCTGGCGCATGGGTGTCGGTGCGGTCATCATCGGGATGTGGGCTCGCGGTGAAGGAGTTCGTCTCTGGCCCAACCGCGACGAATGGGGCGGCTTGTTCGCGCTCGGCGTCTTCTGCTTTATCCAGATTTCACTGTTGAACCACGGTGTCAATCTCACTTCGGCCGCCTACGCCGTGGTGCTCATCAACGCGCACCCCATCTTTACGAACCTGCTTGCCCACTACTTCGTGCCCGGTGACCGTGTCTCGGGGATGCGCCTCGTGGGGTTGATGATTGCGTTTGCCGGCATTTCGTTCATCTTCCTCGGCAAGCCCGACGCGCATCTAGCCCCTTCGCCGTATTGGGGCAACGTGATCTCCGTCGTATCGGCATTCTTTGTCGCCGTCCGGTCCATCACGACGAAGCGGGTCGTCTAACGGGTTGACGCGACGCGAGCGATCTTTTGGACGCTGATCATCGCTGAACCGTTCTTCCTCGGCACAGCCTTGGCTTTTGAACCGCTCACGGTCGCTCCCGTGACGTGGATGCCCGTCGCGGCTCTGGCTTATCAAGGCGTGATCGTGGCGGGCTTTTGCTTCATCGCCTGGACGCGGCTCTTACGCGACTATTCGCCCGGGCTCATTTCTGTTTTCGCCTTCCCTACGCCGCTGTTCGGTGTCCTTTTCAGTGCCTTCGTGTTATCCGAGACGCTGCCGCCCTCGTTCATCGCGGGCGCCGCTGGGGTCATCGCCGGCATCATTATTGTCGCCCGTCATCAACCCCGTCCCGCAGCCGAAACAGGCGAGACCGGCCGGGCCGAGCCCGCTGAACGTGCCGCTTAGCGGTTCCAGCCGGTAGCGGGACATTGCTATGCTGGGCTGCCTGTGTCTTCACGATTGCAGGCGATCGGCTGGACAACCGCCCTCATCGCCCTAGGCGTATGTTTCCTGCGAGGCGGTAATCAGGTCTCCCTTAAGTTTGGACTCACCGGGTTTGCTCCATTCCCGACCGCCTTCCTTCGCATGTTGGTCGGCGCGGCCGCGGTGGGCCTGTGGGGTCTGCTGCGCGGCGCCGATCTTCGAGTGCTGCCGGACGAGCGGCGCCCCCTCGCTCAGCTCACACTGCTCTTCCTCGTTCAGATCAGTATCCTGCACATCGGCGCGGACTATACCTCCCCGGCTTACGCCACGATCCTGATCAACGCGAACCCCATCTTCGCCAACCTGATTGCCCACTTTGTTGTTCCCGAGGACCGGCTGTCGCCCGTAAGGGTGCTCGGACTGGCCTGTGCCTTCACGGGCGTCGTGATCGTTTCGCTAGGCCGCCCGGATGTCGATCTGGCAAGCAACCCCGTCTTAGGTAACGTGGCTGTCCTGGTTTCCGCCGTCCTCGTCGCCGCTCGGCTGGTCTACACGCAGCGGCTCGTGCAGCGAATCGAGCCCACCAAACTGGTCTTCTGGCAAATGGTTCTTTCCCTGCCCGGTTTCGCCCTCGCGGCCTGGGTTGCGGGCGAAGCTGTGCGAGGCGCCGTGACGTGGCCGGCGGTGGCGGGGGTAGTCTATCAGGGTGCTATTGTCTCGGGACTGACCTTCATGGCGTGGGCCACCCTGCTGCAGAAGCACAGTCCGGGATCACTCTCTGTCTTTTCGTTCACTGTGCCCCTCTTCGGCGTCTTGTTGAGTTCGTGGCTCTTCGGGGAAGCGCTCACGCCGAGGCTGCTACTCGGGGTCCTGGCTGTAACCGGTGGCATCACCTTCGCGACGCGCGCAGGCCGCAAAGCCGTCTTTGACGCTGAACAGAACTCGTAGCGGGCCCCCCGATTTCGGGGTCCGCGGCTTCCTTTCGCTACGTGCTTTGCAGGGCCGTGGTCGCGGCGACGTAGTAAATATCGTCGGCCGAACAACCACGTGAGAGATCATTGGCAGGTTTCGTCAACCCTTGGAGAAACGGTCCTAGCGACTTCGCCTCGCCAAGGCGTTCGGCAAGTTTGTAGCCGATATTAGCCGAGTTGAGGTCGGGAAAGATCAGCACATTGGCGCGCCCAGCTACCGAGGAACCCGGCGCTTTGCGTTGCGCCACACTTTCAACCAGTGCGGCATCGGCCTGTAGCTCGCCGTCGACCGACAAGTCTGGTGCGCGCTCCCGGATGATCCGGTAAGCCTCGGCCACCTTCTCGACCAGCGGATGTTGCGCGCTGCCTTTCGTCGAAAAAGATAACAATGCCAGCCGGGGCTCGTCGACAAGGAATCGGCGGCTGTTCTCCGCCGTCGCGATGGCGATATCGGCTAGCTGACTCGCGTTGGGATCGGGAACGACCGCGGCATCGGCAAAGACCAGTACACCACGGCTGCCGTGATGTTGCTCGGGATGCACCAGTAGCATGAAGCTCGACACCAGACGGTATTCCGGCTTCAACCCCAAGCACTGGATCGCCGCCCGCAACGTGCCCGCCGTGGTGTTGTTCGCACCACCGACCATGCCATCCACATCGCCGCTGGCCAGCATGAGCGACGCAAAGTACAGCGGCTGCCGGGAGGTCATTTGGGCTTCCTGCCGTGTGACACCTTTCGCTTTTCTGAGGTCGTGGTAGAGGTTCGCGTAGGCCTGGAGTTTGAGGCTCGACTCCGGGTCCACCCACTCGATGCCTGCTGTCGCTCCTGAAGGGCGCCCTACGACGACGGGAGTCACGACGGAGTCCCGAGCCAACCGCTCGGCAGCGTGAATCACGCGTTCGTCGTCCCCTTCCGGAAAGACGATACGCTTCTTGGCGAGCCGTGCCCGCGCTACGAGATCGTTGAGGAAAACTCTCATGACTACTTACCGCGTCGAGAGGACCGAGTTCGCATTTCCTTCTATTGGGCGATCCAGCCGCCGTCGATCACGATGTCCGTCCCGGTGATGAATCCGGCATCTTCCGAGCACAAGTAAACCGCCAACGAACCGATCTCCTCGAGTTTGCCCCAACGGCCGGCCGGAATCCGCGAAAGAAACTGTGCGTTGCGCTCGGGGTCATCGAGAATAGGCTTATTCATCTCGGTGGCAAAGGGCCCCGGGCTGATACCGTTCGCCGTAATTTTGTGGGACACGAGTTCCAAGGCCAACGCTTTCGTCATCCCGAGAAGGCCGGCCTTCGTCGCGCTGTAACCGGTACGAAGGGGGAGCGACACATGCGACATGATCGACGTCATGTTAATGATTCGGCCCCAGTTCTTTTCCTTCATCCCTGGCACGAATGCGCGGCACATCAAGAACGGCGCGGTTAAGTTAATGCCGACGATCTCGTTCCATTCCTTCGTCGTGAATTCGTCAACCGCTTTGCGGTTGTTGATACCGGCGTTGTTGATCAGAATGTCGCACGTCCCGAGAACCTCTGATACGCGTTCGGCCACATCGGCCACCGCCACGTCATCGCTCACATCGGCGACAATCGCCGTTGCCTTACTACCCTTGGCCGTGATGCTCTCGACAACTTCATCCAACAGATTCTTGCTCCGCGCCACGACCGCTACGCTTGCTCCGGCCGCGGCCAATGATTCCGCCATTTGCCGGCCCAGCCCCTTGCTCGCGCCGGTGATAACCGCTACATGTCCTTCGAGAGAGGTTGAACTCACACTCGCTCCTTGCTGATGATTCGAACGGATAGACTCTACCATAGCCCGTTACGGCAAATAGACGCTCTTCGCCGCTAATATCGCCATCCCGAGCAGGAATCCCACGAGCGCCTGATACTCACGATTGCGCGTGTAGAGCCCCGGTTGAAACGGTCCCGCCGACTGGTATCGCGGACGTAGTGACGGCCACAAACGCGGGACGCGCTCGCGGTACTCTCGATAGCCCGGAAACTTCTCTACGAGATAGCTCTCTTCCTCTTCGATCACGGGCAAATAGAAGAGCACGAAGAACGCCACCAACACGATCCCGATCCCAATATGGGCGCCCGCCACGGCGAACCCAACGCCGACCAGCAGCGTCCCTAGGTAGAGTGGGTTCCGGGTGTAGGCAAAAGGTCCAGAGATCGCCAGGCTCTCATATTTTGCCAAGTGCCCCGCTGCCCAGGCGCGCAGCGCCATACCGGCGCAACCAATCGCAAGTCCCGCAATCAGCGAGACGCACGTTGGGCGCGCCAAATAGAGGAACAGCGCGGCCACGGCGAATCCGAAGGCGACACGCCAACGCGCCGCGAACTCCCCATAGCCTTTCGGAAAAACCATCGTCCGATCAGTCTAGCGTCTGCGGGCGCACGTGCTCAGAAAACGACCGCGATCAATTCCCCGCGTGCGTCGCGGTCCTTGAAGATCGGCTTATAGACCACGTTCACTTCCCGACCCTCTGCATCCCAGCTATTCACATCGCAGGGCAGCGGTCGCCAACCCTTTGGAGGCGAGTGCAACTCAGCCGGCGCACCAGCGGGTTCGCGCAAGCGCATCCGCCAGCGCGGCGTTCTCACGGTCACGATCTTTCCGCTCGCGCCACAGTCCACTTTCACAATGTGGCCGTACATCAGCACCGTTCCCGGGGGCGGCCACACGGGCGGTTTCTTCGGAGGAGGAGGCGGTTGCGCAACCGGCCTCGGCTCGGGTTGCAGAAAGGCTACGTCAAGTCTCGCTTCCTGATGACCGATGTGGGGTTGCGGCATGTTCAGCACGTGCCGTCGCTGTCTCAACATCAGCACTTCGAAGTCATCACCCGCGCGTTCACGCCATTGCGGATGAGCAGCGAGTTGCCCAAGCCGGTCCGCCGCCGCCGACCATTCGCCGACCACGCCCAGCGCCTGAGCCTGCGTTAGCAGATAAGCCGGCTCGTCCGGCTCGTGGTCGAGAGCTTTGCCTGCGTGGTCGCGAGCCAGCGCCGCCCGCTGTCGCGCGGTCTTCGCTCCGCCCTCAACCGGCCGCAGAAGCATCAGGGCATAGCGATGATGGGTTCGCGGATTGCTTGACCCTTTGGCAATCGCGCGCGCCAGAGTTTCTTCCGCGCCCGTGTAGTCATAACGGTCCATCAGCAGCGCCCCGAGAATCTCACTGGGCTCTGGCCTCTGTGGATAGTCCCTCTCCAGGCGTCGCAACTCGTCTTCCGCCGTTTCCCACGCCTGCGCCTCACGCCACACGTCGCCGAGATAGTACGACCATTCCCACTCATCAAGCGCGCGCACATGGAATGAAGCGCGGTCAGCCGGCACGAAACTCACCGTGGTTGCCGCCGGCGGATCGACAAGTAAGCTCTCCAGATGTTCCCGCAGTCGCGTCTCCAGGTTCGCGTTGCCCTCGTCCGCGAGCCGCCTCTCCAGATTCTCGTAGCGCGGCAGCTCCGCCGGACCAAACTCCGATGCATGCCAGTGCATCATCAACCAGCACTGCGCATAGAACGTCGGATGCGCGATCATCTCGGACTCACGCTTCGCGGAGAGCAGCCGCGGAAGTGGAATCCACTCCTCGTTCTGAAGCTCCTGCAGGAAACTGGCTACGGGCGTACCGAAAACCGCGCCATTCTTCAACGGGATCGAGCGCGAGAAGTACTCGGCCAGTCCCTCGCGATACCACAGTGGCTTGTCCTGATCCTGGAAGATCCAATGCACGTATTCGTGCGCGAGAGCAATGCGCGCCGTCTCCGGTGGATCCAAGGAAAGGACGATGTAGTCGCGGTCCGTTCCCGGCCGGAAGAAGCCGCGAGCAAACCCGGGGATCGAGATGGGGGCAGGGAACAACGCTTCAAGCTGGTCTCGATCGCGAACCAGCAGCACCGGAATCTGCTCGTAACCGACCGCTGCCGCGTGGATGCCCAGGGCTTTCAGCGAGGCATGGGCGCGTTCGAGATCATCAGCGGCCTGGAGCGCCGTCTCAGCGGGCATTTCCGTGACGACCTGAAACCGCGGCGTCAACACCTCGACGCCGGCCTCCATCGGAAGCGTCGTCAGCGAAAACAACAGCAGTGCGCGAAAGCGCAACATCGATCAGCCTGTTGCCCGCACCATAGCATCGTACAATGGCGACGCGGTGTCACGTAAACTACTCTGCGAAACGCTCCTGGAACACCGCGATATCGGGCAGGCGCACCGCCGTCAACGATCCGCCCCATACGCAACCGCTGTCAGTCCCGATGATGCCCGGCTCGATGTGCAGTCCTAAAGCCGCCCAATGTCCGAAAACAATCGTGTGCAAATCCCGATCGGGAGTCGGCAGAGCGAACCACGGTTTCTCGCCTTTGGGAGCATCCTCGGGTGGGCCGTTGTATTCGTAGGAAGGCATACCATCCTTGGTGCACATCCGCATCTGTGTGAAGACATCGGTCAAGCCGCGCCAGCGGGCCACACCGCGAAGATCCTCCTCCCAAACGACTTCCAACTTGAGCGCCTCTCTCATCACCTCCGCATAGTCAGCGCTTCGCAAGACCTTCGCGGCTTCACGGGCATAGCCACGTGCCTCCTTCATCGACCAAGTGGGCAGCAGGCCGGCATGGACGAGTATGATTGGTCCCTCCTCGAACAGGAACGGCTGCCGGCGCAGCCAATCGACCAGCTCGCTTCGGTCCGATGCCTTGAGCAGATCGTCAAGCGTGTCGCGCCGCCTCGGCTCCGACACTCCGGCGTCGCAGGCGATCAGCTTCAGATCGTGATTGCCAAGTACCGTCTGGACCACATCACGATGTTTGAACACCCATCGCAAAGTTTCGAGCGATCGAGGTCCGCGGTTAACAAGGTCCCCCACCAGCCAAAGGCGATCCTTCGTGGCGTCGAATTCAATTTTCCTGAGTAGTTTGCGAAACGTGCGGTAGCAGCCTTGGATGTCGCCGATTACGTATGTTGCCATTGGATGCGCGGCCACAAACGGGCCCTATGCTTGTTAGGGTACTATCGTCCTTCGAAGTCGCGGCGACCCTGGTGTAGGCTAGATCCCTCACCGGCTTGGGCAGGCCCAGCGAAAAGGCGCATCAAGGAGAGAAGAAGGAGCTATGTCAGAATCGCTTCGCATGGCGGCCGTCGGCCTCGGGCGCATCGGACGCATCCACGCCCAGCACGTGCATGAACTGGCATCCGAGCAGCCGGGCCTTTGTGAGTTGACGGCGTTAGTCGACAACGACCGTGAGCGAGCGGAGGCGCTCGCCCAGGAATTCGGTGGTGATCTCCAGATCTTCGCGACGGTCGAGGAGCTGATCGCCGCCAATTGCAGTGAAGCGAGCTTCATCTGTACGCCGACCGAAACCCATCGCGAGACCGCGGGCGCACTGATCCGAGCCGGGCAGCGTGTGCTGCTCGAAAAGCCTCTTACCGACTCCCTTGAAGAAGACCGTGAGTTCGTTGCGGAGCTGAACGCGAGCCATCCGCATTCGATCATGCTGGCGTTTCAACGCCGCTTCGACGCCCCGCTCCAATATGCGAAAGAACTCCTCGAAGCCGGCACGATCGGCCGTGCTTTTAAGATCGTCTCGGCGCTCGAGGACTCCGGCCCCCCGCACGCCGCGTATCGCAGCGGCGGATTGCTCGTCGACATGTCCGTGCACAACGTCGACGAAATCCTGTGGATGACCGGCAAGTTTCCCCAATCCGCCGGCAGCATGGGTTCGCTCATCTACTCCCAGGACTTCTCACCGGTCAAGGAAGACTTCGACGACGGGTTCATTCGCCTATGGTTCGACGACCGCATGATCGCGCAGATCGAGGTCAGCCGGAATCATGTCTCCGGTTACCGCGTCGAGACCTGGATCTTCGGCGAGAAGGGACAGATCCACATAGGCCGCTTCGAGCAGAAGCCCCTGGAAGTGGTCGTCGAAACCTACGGCCCGGACAAGCCGATTGACCGCAAGGCATTCCACATGCGCGACTACGGACGGCTCGTGCCGGAGTTCGTCGACCGTTTCGGCCCGGCCTATCGCGCGGAACTGGCCCATTTCGTCGAGCAATGCCGGAAAGGCGAACCGTTCGCGGTTGGTCACAACGACGGCCTGCGAGCGATGGAAGTGATCGATGCCGCGCTTCGCTCGAAATGGGAGCCCGTCCCTGTCCAGTCAGCCAAAACGGCGCCGGCGTGACCTCGTACATCGTTTCATCGGAGAGAACCGCGGAACGTCTGCCTAACTCCCCGAGTCTAGTGCACTAAGTCTCCGAGAAGGGCGTTAGGACACTTCCGATAGAGATCTAGCGTTATGCGGCCAAGTGGACCCCTTGAGCCAAGCTGAGGACTACGATCGGCGGATCGTTAATCGGAACCCGACATCTTGCCACCTTTCCGCGAACGAGTCTCTATGTCGTTCGTTTGGTGAGCCCTAATCACGGCCCCGGAACTCTTCGTACCAGTTGAGCTCGGTGTTGATGTAGGTTGCGACACCGTGTTGCATGGAGACGCGCGGTCCGTTTCCAGGTTGTTGTCGTCTTGATATCGTAGAGGCGCACGATGGCAATTGAGACTACTGAGCAGCTATCGCCAGAGCAGTTTCGAGGCCACCTTCGTATGCTGGCTCGTGTGGGCCTCCGCTTATGCGGGCCGGCAGCCAACAAGATCGATGCATCGGACATCGTGCAGGAGGTCTTGCTTCAGGCGCACGTGGCGCGAGACCAGTTTCGGGGCTCTACCGAGGCAGAGCTTGAAGCATGGCTGCGAAAGATTCTCAAGAACAAACTGACGGATGGCGTTCGTCGTTTTGGCCGCCAAAAGCGTGATGCCGCTCTGGAGCTGAGCAACCGATGTCACTCGCTATCAGCCCCGAGGCTCGCTAGCCGCCTGAGAGGACTCGCTTTCGGCTCTTGCGACAGCTTGGCCTTTGCGTATCCGACGGCTGATCGCTCCATGGGAAATCATTCTCAACATCTAACCGACGAAGACGGAGTGGCGATCCTGTCCAGATGTCCGAGTAGTCGGCAACGCGGAGAGTGGGGCGCCTGCGCTCCCCGCGCTGCCCCGGATCGTCGAGGAAGCCGCTAGCGAACTTTTGAAACGATGTGCTTACTTAGTCTGGCGTCCCGGCGCCGGGGAACGCTAACATCGTTCTCAGAGATGATCCAGAGAGTGTGTAGAAGTACGATGACGCTGGCCGTCGTGCTCACGGGCCTCGTACTTACACCGGCCCAGGCCGACGACATCAAACATCACCTGCCGATCGTCGCCAACGTTTTCCCGCAGGGCTGGGAGCGTGATGCCACACTCGAAGTCGACGTGATGGGCGAGTTTCTTGACCGCGTGCAATCTGTCCTGTTTCTCGATCCCTCAATCAAAGGCGAACTCCTCGAAAGCAACTTCACGAGAGCACGTCTCAAGTTCACCGTGAGTGCCGAGCCGATTCTTGTCCGTTACCAAGGGCTGTCGACGCAGGCGACCGCGCTCATCCAACGCGCCGAGATCGAGTCCTATATGCTTGACGTCTTCGACCGGCCGTCGCGCCAGTTGATCTGCGAGCGTCCACGAACCAGCACGCTCAATCAGGCGCTCCACCTCATCAGCGGCGACACCGTGCAGAAGAAGATCGTTGACGATGACAGCGTGTTGACCGAACTGCTCGGTGACGGCAGGGTCGCCGATGAGATTGTCGAAGAACTCTACCTACGCACCGTCACCCGCCTTCCGGCCGCGAAAGAGCGCGAGTTCGCCCGCACCGCGATCGAGAAGGCAGGAGATAGCCGCCGCGGCCTGGAAGACGTTTTCTGGGCGCTGCTCAATTCGAAGGAGTTCCTCTACAATTACTAACGAGTAGGGAGAGGCGCGATGAAGGTCACCAACCACACAGACCTGTTCGGACGGCGGGACTTTCTCCGCATCGGCTCACTCGGTGCGCTCGGCGTGAGCCTCGACGGCGTGCTGCGCGCCAACGGCAACAAAGACATCTCCTGCATTTTGATCTGGCAGAGCGGCGGCTGTGGACAGCAGGACACCTTCGACATGAAGCCGGACGCGCCTTCCGAGTACCGTGGCGAGTTCAAACCCATCTCTTCGAATATTCCCGGTATTCACGTTTGCGAACACCTGCCCTACACCGCCAAGCAGGTCGACAAGTTCACGATCCTGCGGTCGATGCGCTCGAAAGAAAAGAACCACGAGCGTGCCATCAACTACCTCCTCACCGGCCATCTACCGCTCTCGACGATGGAGTTCCCGAGCATAGGTTCGGTCATATCGAAAGAGCTCGGCCCAAAAAAGGGCATGCCGCCGTACGTAACCGTGCCGAACACGTTCCCGTCCTATGGCGCCGGGTATTTGGGCGGCGATCACAACCCATTCATCGCCGGTGACCCGAACGTATCCGACTATCAGGCGCGGGACTTGAGCCTGCCCTCGGACGTCGATTGGAGCCGCCTCGGCGACCGCCGTTGGCTGCTCAAGCAAATGGACGCGAAGTTTGAGGCCATCGAGTCGAGCCCCGACTTCGCCGCGATGGATTCGTTCTACAAACGAGCCTACAGTCTGCTCAGCTCGCCCGCCGCGAAGAACGCTTTTAACATTCACCAGGAACCCGAGCCCCTACGCCGGCGCTACGGGCGCACCCCGGTCGGTCAGGGCTGTCTGCTCGCGCGGCGACTCGTCGAGTCCGGTGTTCGCTTCGTCACTGTCGCCAAGGGTTGGTTGAACTACGACACACACGGCGACAATTTCAACCGCATGAAGAAAGCCCTGTTGCCGGAATTCGACCGCGGCTTCTCGGCACTACTCGAAGACCTCGATCAACGGGGCATGCTCGACACTACCCTCGTCATCGCGATGGGCGAATTCGGGCGCACACCGAAAATAAATGCGGGCGCGGGTCGCGATCACCACTCCGACGCATGGTCGATCGCCATCGCCGGAGCGGGTATTCCGGGAGGCCGGGTCATGGGCGCGACCGACAAGCACGCCGACAAGATTACAGACTTCCCGGTCGAACCCGAGGCCCTTCTCTACACGATCTACCAAACCCTCGGCATCAACCCTCGGCACGAATACCAGACCTTTCTGGGACGCCCCAAGAAAATTCTCGATACCGGCGGTGTCATCCCCGGACTGCTCGCATAGTGCCGGCATTTCTCTTTTTGGTCTGGCTCGTCCTGTCGTCGGGGGGCTTCCATTCCCTCGCGGCGCAGCCTTCCATTGGGATGAAGCCCGCCGTGGGCCGCCTGCTGGTCGCGGATCGCGGGATGCGCGATCCCCGCTTCGCCAAGTCGGCAATTCTTCTGCTTCGTTACGAAGAAAAGGGCGCACTGGGGTTGATTATTAACAAACCCTCTGACGTCAAACTGGCCGAGCTACTTCCCGAAGCCGAGGAACTCAAAGACCGCAAAGACCCCGTCTACGTCGGCGGTCCCGTGGCGCGGGACGGCATGATGTTGATGCTCCGCTCCGAGACCCAACCCGACGAGGCCGAGCACGTCTTCGCGGATATCTACGTTAGCCCGAGCCGCGACGTATTGGATAGATTAGTAACCGAGGGTGACCACACCTTTCGGACCTACGTTGGGTACGCCGGATGGGCGCCCGGACAGCTTGACGATGAGCTAAAGCGCCAGGACTGGCATGTCTTGCCGAGTGATCCCGAGATGGTTTTCGCGGCGGAACCTGAATCGATCTGGGACACGCTAATCGAGCAGACCGAAGTCTTCTTCGCGAGGCTACGACAGCCCCAGCCCCACCGCCTCATCGATCGTGTAGGTCTGCCCATCCCCTTCGACGCGAGCCGGCCATTGGTGCAGCAGGCACTCAAAACCGCCCCGCACGGCAGGTGGCGTGGCCGCTCCGCAATTCTCTCTGACTGATCGGGCAGCACCCAGCAGCGCCAGGCGCCGCATTTCGATGTCGGCCAGCCCTTCCAAACATTCGGCCGCTCCACGCTTCACGCCGAGTTCGCCCCAGGTGCGTAGACTCTCCCTGATCATCTTCTCGGCCTCTTCATCGTCACTGCCAAGGAGGACTCGACCGTGCTCCCAAAGGTTCTTGGCGACGCCCCAGGGAGATTGAATGTTCTTCCATACTTCCAGGCCTCGGGAGAGGTGCCGCCAGCCGTCTTCGACCTCCCCTAGATCCACCATCGTGGCGCCTAGATACGTGCATGTCCAGGCAAGCAGCGACCGATGCCCCGCAGCCGGCCACGCCGCGAGAGATTCATCCCAGATCCGGCAAGCCCGCTCGAGACGGCCCTGATCGCGGGCAACTCGGCCGATGTTCACGGCAGCCCAACCAATGAGAACTCGGTCGTTCACACTTCGCAAGATGCCCAGTGCCTCCGTCAGCATCTCCGAAGCCTTCTCCAGCTCTCCATGAGACTGTTCAGCCCAAGCGAGGTTCGTCAGCGCAAAAGCGATACCGCGCTGATCTCCGATTTCACGGCAGATCGCCAAGCCTTTCTCGTGATAGGAGCGGGCTTCAAAGTACTCGCCCACGTAGCTCGCAACCCAGCCCAGATTGTTCAGCGCGAGGGCCGTGCCTCGACGCTCCCCCAACTTCTCCTGGAGGACGAGCGCTTCTTTCGACAGAACCCGGGCTACCGGGAAATCGCTCAGCTCCGAATGCACCCAAGCTAAATTCGTGAGTGCCTTTGCGAGACCCTTCTCGTCCCCTTGGGAGCGGCTCAGCTCGACACACTCCTCGATAATTCGGCGGGCTTTCAAAAACTCGCTGCCGTAGTGACAGAGCGTTCCAAGCCCGTTCAACGCTCGAATGCGCAGGGCAGGGTCCGGCTCCGGCGTGGGAAGAGCCAACATCTGCTCCAACTTCTGAAGGCCTTCGTACACGTGCCCCCCGCGCGATCCAGAATCGCCACAGCGCTGATCCGAACCGTAGGCCAAGACCCGCGTCTCCAGACTCCTTGGCCCATTGCATGGCGCCGCGGATGTTGTTGTTCTCCGTCTCAAGGCGATCTAGCCAGTGTGCTTGTTCGGCCCCGGTCAGCTTCGGTTCCGCTTCTTCGGCGAGGTCTAGATAGCACAGCGCATGTAGTTCTCGTGCCTGCTGCTCCTCGCCCGCCTCTGTGAGCTGGTCCGGCGCATAGGCGCGAATCGTCTCCAGCAGCGTGAAACGTGGTTCGCCGTCGGATCCGTCGGCTTGACGCACCAAGCTATGGTCCGCAAGCTCGGTGAGCTGCCCAAAGGCGTTACCCTCGAGTTCCGAATCCCCAGCGCACAGAGCATCCGCGGCATCGATCGTCCACCCTCCCGGGAACGCGCCGAGCCGCCGGAAGAATCGCTGGGACCGTGGATCGAGCAGTTCATAACTCCATGCAACGGCCTGCCGCAAAGTCTGATGACGTGTCGGGCGTCCTCGCGTGACTCCTTTGAGCACATCGAGGCTCTTACTCAATCGCCGCACGAGTGCTTCAGGGGTAAATAGCTTGATGCGTGCCGCGGCCAGTTCGATCCCCAGGGGAAGTCCGTCCAGCGAGATGCAGATCTCCGCGACGAATCGGGCGTTCTCTTTCGTTAGCCGGAAGTCGGGACGAATCGATCGGGCCCTCTCCACAAAAAGCTTGATCGCGGAATGCTCCTCTATGTCCTTAACGGACGTCCACGTCCCCGCTCGCGGCACAACAAGCGGTGGAACCGCGTATTCCTGCTCGCCGGCGATGTGAAGCGGAGCGCGGCTCGTGACGACGATTCGCAGATCGGCCGCTTCTCTTAGCAACTCGTCGACGCAATCCGCAGCCGCCAAGACCTGCTCAAAGTTGTCCATCACCAGCAGCACACGCTTCGACCGAAGCACGCGTTTCAGATCCTCGATCAACGGCTGACCCGGCGAGCCAACGACATCGAGTACACGCGCAATCGCCGAAGGGACGAGATCCGCATCAGAGACCGCCGCCAAGGGGACAAACCACACTCCGTCCGGAAACCGGTCAACGCACTTCCGGGCTACTTCCAAGCTAAGTCGCGTCTTGCCGGCGCCGCCCGGTCCCGGCAGCGTCAGTAGACGAGCTGATTCCAGTAGATCGCACGTATCCTCGATTTCGCGCTCGCGCCCGAAAAAGCGGGTCAAGTGCGTCGGCAGGTTGTGACCCTTCCGCAACTCGGCCTGCGGCGGTGCGTCCTCGCGATCGGAAGGGACGCCGGCCGACGCAACGCCTTCGTCCGCGTCCGGCTGCGTAGCGGTTTGCTTCGGAGGCGCTAAACCAAGCGCGGGAATCAGCTCCGCAGCCGATGCGAAACGATCTTCCCGCTGCTTCGCCATCAGCTTCCCAACCAGCTTCGCCACCTGCTCGGGCAGATCACTTGGCAGCGGCGGCGGCTCTTCGTGCACCACTTCGTACAAGACCGCCGGCTAGTAGCGGCCCAAGAACGGCTTGCGGCCACTCAACATCTCGTACAGCGTGACACCAAGCGACCAAAGATCAGTCCGCGCATCGACTTCCTCGCCCAGCGCCTGCTCGGGCGACATGTAGGAAACCGTCCCCACGCGAGTTTTCGGGTCGGAGACTGACGACAGCCGACGCTTTGCTAAGCCGAAATTGAGCACCTTCACTTCGCCGTTGCGGCAAACCAGGATGTTCGACGGCTTGATGTCGCGGTGAATCACAGCCGCGTCATGCGCGTGCTGCAACCCTCGCGCAACCTGGGTGACGATCGACAGAGCCGGTCCCACTGGCAGCGGTCCGGCTTTCACAAGTTGCTCAAGCGTCTGACCCTCGTAGTAGGCCATCGCGAAGAACATCCGTCCGTCCGGCGTCTCGCCGATGTGGTGGATCGTGCAGATATTGGGGTGGTCGAGGTGCGACGCCGCGCGAGCCTCCGCCAGGAAACGCTGCTTCGCCTTGTCGTTGGCCGTGAGATAGGGCGGAAGAAACTTCAGTGCGATGTGTCGGCCCAGCCTCGGGTCTTCTGCCTTATAGACCACGCCCATGCCGCCGCGCCCGATCTCGGTCAGAACGCGGTACGGACCTACCTGTTCATCGACAGCCGCCGCGTGTTGGGTATCGGAAAGCGCCTCCGAGGCCACGTTTGCGACCGGCTTGTCGAGAATGCCTTCGGCTTTCTCATGCGCCGCGAGCAACTCTTCGAGCTCCTTGAGCAGCGCGGTGTCACCCTCGCACGCCTTCGCGACCCACATCGCCCTCTCCGACGCAGGCCGGTCCAGGGCCTCATCGAAAATCTTGGAGACCCGCTCCCAAGAGGGTTGCTCTGACATGGCTTGGAGGCGCTAGTCCTACTGGTAGAGTTCCTTGTAAAGCCAAGCGCGCGCCTTGGCCCACTCGCGCTGGATGGTGCGGCTTCGTCACGCCCAGCATTTCGGCGGTCTCGTCCTCGCTGAGCCCGCAATAGTAGCGATACTCCACCACTTGCTGCATCCGGCTACTGATCTGATCGAGCCGGTCCAATGCCTGCTCGAGCGCAAGTAGATCCGAGAGCGGAGTATGGAAACCGATCCCGTTTTCGTCCAGCGATGTCCGGTTCCAGTCCCCGCCCCGCTTCTCCGCATTGCGTTTACGGGCGTAGTCAACCAGAACCTGCCGCATCGCGCGGGCCGCGACGCCGAAGAAGTGTTGGCGGCACTGCCAATCCACTTGCGCTTGATCCATCAACTTGAGGAACGCCTCGTTGACTAGACCGCTCGCCCCAAGACTATGCCCCGGACGCTCCCGCCGAATCTGCCGCTCGGCCACGCGCTTCAGCTCGCCATACACCAAAGGCATCAGGTCGTCGAGCGCATTCGTCTGCCCGCCGCCCGCCGCCCTGAGGAGACGAGTGACATCGCCTGCTTCTTCGCTCGGTCCAGCCATCGCTCCCGGACTAATCCTGTCACGGCGAGGGCGGCGTTGTCTCGCTGATCGGGTGGTTTCTCAGCTTGAATCGTGCCCATCGCTCGTTGGTCCGACTACTCGCCTGACCCAAGAAGACGGAACATGGTGAAGTCCTACTCCTCAAAGTCAGCGTTCGCCCGGGCTCAGGCGGCGCGAGTAGTTGTCCCCGACCTTGATCCGGGTAACTGCACCCGAGCCATTCGTCTCGAACTGAATGAGCTCCCCAACGGCCGCTCCGCCGCTCTTACTCTCAAGCCGGAAAATGCCTTCTCCGACTGGGACGAGCTTGCCGACTCCCTCGCTAAGGTCCGAAGCCAACGGGCTGAACATGAGCAATTCGCGGTCGCCGACCAGCACTTGCGTGTCCCCCAGGAATTTTGATAAAGGCCGGCGTAGCGACTCCAGGTGGGGTCGAACTCCTTCTTCTCCGTCTTTCCTGTGGCTTTCTTAATAGCCGGGGCAACCAGCTTGAACGCGTGCGCGGCAACTCTACCCGCGTTACCGTCGTTGGAGTTGGTCAGCACGAGGACGGCGATCTTGTCCGCCGGGCTAAAAGTTGTTTGGGTACGATAGCCGGCAAGTGCCCCGCCATGGCCAACGAGGGTTGTCTCCCCTTCGCGCCAAGTACTGAACCCGATGCCCCAACCGCATTTCCAGTCCGGTTGCAGCCAGCGCACCCGATGCATCTCGTTGAGAGTCGTTGCGCTCAAGACCTGTTTGCCGTCGGGGTCGGCTTCGCGGAACTGGAGCATCGTGAATAGCGCCATATCCTCAACGGTCGAAACGAGCCCGGCGGCGGGGTTGATCGCCTTGCAGTCGCTCTCCGGTCGAATGTCGCGACTGCCATCGGGCATTCGGCGGCCATAGCCGACCGCCATCTTCGCCGCCACAACCGGGGAGATTCCGATCGCGGAACTGGTCATGCCGAGTGGCTGCAAGATACGCCGCCGAACGTACTCCCCATAGGGCTCGCCGGAGACGGCCTCAACGATCTCCCCGCCCAGCGAAAGCGCCAGGTTGGAATACTTCCAGCGCTTCTCTGGGCGGTAGATGACTGCTTGCGTGCGGATCAATTCTCGGAGCTCTTGCTGGGAGGGGAACTCGTTGTCTGTACAGTAGGGCGCCGCTGCCTCCCGCGGCAGGCCGGAGGTGTGTGTAAGGAGGTTCCAGATTGTGATCGGCCGTGGGTTCTTCTCCATGCCCTTCGGTTGAAACCACGGAAGGTGCTTGGCGACCGGGTCGTGCAGTTCAACTTTGCCGGCGTCACGCTATTGCATCAGCGCCAGCACGGTGAACATCTTCGTGTTGGACGCCATGCGGTAGGCGGTTGCTGTTGTTGTCGGCGTCTTTCTTTCGACGTCCGCATAGCCGAAACCGCGAGACCAAATGAGTTCTTGATCGTGAACGATTCCAATCGACAAACCAGGTTTCGCTTTGTACAACAGGTCGGGCTAGATCCAAGCTGCGAGCAGTCGAATGGCAGTACTGACTTTGGAGTCGTCGGCGAGCTTCGCACCCTGGACCGGCGAACAGCACAACAAAACTACTACAACCAACCAATGACTCTTCACTGCGTTCTCCCGGCCTTAAAGTGTGGCGACACAGGGGGTAGTCTAGCTCACCGACGGTGGAGGCAAACAGGCGCTCCAAGTCAGAGCCTGGCGTGAGAGTTCAGCACCCCATCAACCCCATTCCAGCGAACAAACCCAATCCCGCCGAACAACGAAGGCGTAATCTGCCCGACCAGTACTCATCCGCACACACGACCATGATTTCCACAACTTGATTCTTGACAAGCCCGCCTCAAACATGCATACTAGTTGGTATGTAGATTGGCAATAAGCCGATTACAGAGCAAAGCCAGTGGTAGTCAGCAAACGCAACCCCGACGAAACACGGCAGCGGCTTCTCCAAGCCGCCTTCCAAGAAATCCATCGTAATGGATTTCGCTCGGCCAGCCTCGACAGCATCTTGGCCGATACCGGCGTCACCAAGGGCGCGCTCTACCACCACTTTCCGAATAAGACCGAGCTAGGCTACGCGATCGTCGATGAATTGATCCACGACATGATCTCGAACCACTGGCTCAAGCCTCTCAGCCGCGCCGAGAATCCGATCGACGGCATGATCGGCGTCCTCCACAGCTACAGTGACGAGGACATGCGCGAAGGCTGTGAGCTGGGCTGCCCGCTCAACAATCTGGCGCAAGAACTCTCCACAGTGGACGAGGGCTTTCGGCTGCGTCTCGATGGGATCTTCGCCATGTGGCGCGGGGCTGTTGCTGATGCGCTCCGCCGCGGCCAGCGGTCGGGCTACGTGCGCAAAGACATCGACCCCGATCAGATCGGTTGCTTCTTCGTCGCTGGCATGGAGGGCGGAATCGGCCTAGCAAAAACGGCCCGAAATCCGGAGATCCTGATCCATTGTCGCGACACGATGATTGCCTATCTTGAGACCCTCCGTGTGCCGGCGGTGGAGGCATGAATACGCTCGCTACCGGTTGGCAGGCCGTGAGTTACGGACACGCCACGTTCTCGATCTACAACTTCGTCTCGGCCGACGCTGAGAGTCATGATCCTTCCACAAGAGCGATCGAAGAGCCGGTTTCCAAACACGAAGCCGCCGCCAACGCACCCTCTGGCGCACTCCCAACTCTTTCCGAGGCGATTCCAGCCTTTTCATGAAATCTCCAATACCGACTGGTACGTATGTTATCAATTCCGTGCTAATCCCAGGAACGCAACAACGAGCACTTCGAACGGTGGCAAGTGGGACGGTCGGGTCGTCCGCTACGCCGAGTGGGTCATCCGCTGGCGGTGGGTTGTCATCGCCTTTTCTCTCATCGGGGCGATGGTGCTTGCATCCGGCGCTTCGCGGCTGAAGTTCATCGACGAGTACCGCGTCTTCTTTGGCGAGGACAATCCACAACTCGTTGCATTTGACGCCGTGCAAGACATCTATACGAAGAACGACAACATCCTCTTCGTTGTCACTCCGCCTGACGGCGACGGGTTCTCCCCCGAGGCGCTTGCGGCGGTCGAGGAACCTCACCGCCGAGGCCTGGAAGATTCCCTTCACCATGCGCGTCGAGTCTGTCACCAACTTCCAGCACAGCTATGCCGAGGGTGACGACCTCACCGTCGACGAAACCGGACAAGCGAAGCAAGTCACCCTCCAAGAACCATTCCTGCGAAGCCGCCTCGTACCGGCCAACGCCCATGTCAACGGTGTCAATGTCACGCTGCAATTCCCGCGCGAAGAGATGGACGAAACGACGCGTTCCATCTCGACTCTTCGGTCTAAGAAACGACGACTACCTCCAAGCCGAGTGGCCCTGGCGCTTCTAGCCGCGCTGGACGGCGCTCGTTGCGAACGAAGGCAAGGCGGCCTGGGCGGCGGCTTCGCTCGCGGGGTCTTTCAATTCGGGAATTTGGATCCGCACCCGCGTGCCACCGCCAGGGCGGTGCTCGATCACCATGTCGAACTCGTTGCCGAACAGCACCTTCAGCCGCTCGTAGACGTTGCTTACGCCAATGCCGGAGCGAAACACATCGGGGATTGCGTCAGGACGAATCCCAACGCCGTCGTCCTCGAGCTCAAGCTGTAGCCGCGCCCCCTGCACGGCGCTACTAATCCAAATCGTTCCGCCGCCTACCTTTGGGCTGAGGCCGTGTTTGATTGAGTTCTCAACAATCGGCTGCAGCAGCATACTCGGAATCAAAGCGTTTGTGGTGTTGCTGTCGATCTCTTTGACGATCTTGAGCTTATCGCCGAATCGTACGACCTCGATACTCAAGTAGTCATCGATAAAGGCCAGTTCGTCACGCAACGGGGCGAGCGCTTCCTGCTTGCGCAGCAACCGTCGCAGAATGGTCGACAGCTTGAAGATCAACTGGCGGGCGGTATCGCCGTCGCTGCGGATGAGAGACGCGACCGAGTTCAGCGTATTGAACAGGAAGTGCGGGTTGATCTGGCTGGTCAGCGAAGCGAGCCTCGCCTCGACCAGCAGTCGTTGCTGTTCTTCGAGCTTCCATTCGTTACGAGTGTTGTTCCAGATCTTGAGCGTCAAGCCGACGCACAAGATCGTTGAAAAATACACCAGCACAACCGTTGCCGGATTCAGCACCGATTCCAGCGGGTGCATCACAAACAACCAGCCCTGCGACTGGAAGGCGTGACCCAGGCTCGACCGGATGAACTCGATTGCCAGACAGCAGAAGAACAGGACCATCTGGAAAGCGCCGTGTGGCGAGCGTAGCAGCGGCATCCGCCAGCTTGAGAGCGTGAACGGATAGAACGGTGAGAACCGCCAGACTTCCTCGGGACCCGGCGCGATGTCCCGCAACAGGCCACCGAGAGCGCCGACGCCCACCATCAACGGCAACGTGAGCAGCTCGTGGGGTGACATCAACACCGCCGGCAGAGCGACCAGGCCGCCCGCGAGCGCACCCGGCACGTAGCCGCCAACGAGTCCGGTGACGAAAGCGCCTTCGAGCCCCAACTCGGCGGCCTTGTATTCAAGAACATGCCGCACCATACTGCCGCCGGCGAAGAAAAATCCAAAGACGGACCCCAGTTGCAGCCGCTGCCGCAATGTTCGTTGCTCGCGCAGAAGCATGCGCTTGGCGAAATTCCAACGCAGAAGAAGACTCGCCATCGAAGCGATGACGGCGATCTTTACGAGCAGGCTGACGAGAAGTTCTTGTTGGCCCGGCATTTGCGTAGCCGCGCAGGCGCGGCGGTTGCTCCAAACCCGTTCCTTATAATGATATACCTGCCATGAACCCCACCCCGACGAAAGCGGTCGCCGTTGAGATCGAACAGGTAGCCGAGGCGGTGTTTCCTTGCTCCTACGGAGACTTCCGCATCGTCGGGTTCCGAGGGAGGGCCAATGGCCATTCGAGCGAGATCGTTGTGCTGAAAGCAGGCGATCTGTCAGGCGACGAAGCCCCGCTTGTTCGGATCCACTCGCAGTGTTTGACCGGCGAGGTGTTTCATAGCCTGCGCTGCGATTGCGGTCAGCAGCTTGCCATTGCTCTGAAGCAGATCAGCCAGGCGGGCACAGGGCTGCTGATTTACGACCCGCAGGAAGGCCGCGGAATCGGCTTGCTCAACAAACTCAAGGCTTACGAGCTGCAAGACGCCGGTGCCGACACTGTTGAAGCCAACGAACAGCTTGGCTTCGCCGCGGACCTGCGCTCGTACGAACTCGCGGCCTCCGTGCTGCACTCGCTTGGCGTCACGCGAGTGCGCTTGCTCTCGAACAACCCCGCCAAAGTGGCCGGCCTCGAAGAAGGTGGTATCGAGGTGGTCGAGCGTGTCCCTTGCGAGGCGCCGAGTAGTGAGCGTACGGCAGGCTACCTGCGAACCAAGAAAGACAAGATGGGCCACATTCTGGAAGGCCCTTAGGCTTCTTTCGGTTTCGCCACTTGTGACGACTCCCTTTGGAATGGCGCCTCAAGCTTCCGGTGGCAGGGCAGCCCGCCAGCCCGCGCGGAGCTAGATCTTGCCGATCCCCTCTACGTGATAGCCGTGCTGCTTGAAGTGCCGCGGCAGAGTCACTGCGCCGGGTACGCCTTTGCGAAAGCTGGTATTCAGGTCGTGCACGCCGATGGTGTCGGGCCGCAGGCCTGTCATCAGCGATGCCCGGGATGGCGCGCACAGAGCCCGCTGGCAATAGGCACGGTCGAAAATCAAGCCACGTTCGGCCAGCGAATTGATATTGGGGGTCTTGGCGTACGGATCGCCGTAGCAGCCTATCGAAGGGCGCAGATCGTCGATCGCAATGAACAGCACATTGCGTTTTCTCTAATTTGCGACGCTGAGCCCCGGCAACGCCAGCGCCGACTTTAGGAAATCGCGTCTGTCCATCGTCGTGCCGATGACGAGTCGGCACACAACCCTAACCGTCCGCTCGGCGATCTGATCGTAGCATCGCCGGCCGACCATCTTGGTTAGTTCCCACGGCATCATCCTCCCCTTCAAAGACCGATATCTCCTTTCTTTCAGGCGCCGCAATGGTAGAATCCCACCGAGGTTTCCCCATGCCGATTCTGCGCTCACGCCCGTTCTACCGGGCCTATCTGTTGATCCTGTTTGTGTTGTTGCTCGGGTACTCGCAGGTGCGGGACTCGTCGCTGCGGCCGGACTTTTCGGCGAAGCTCACGGTGGTCACGAGGCGGGCGGATACGGGTGAAGTCGTGCCGTCGCGCGTTTACCTCTACAAGGGCAACCGGCCGTATCGGCTCAGCCCGGTGGATGCCATGTTGCCGTTGCGGATCGACTCGTTCTACCGCGAACGAGTGTGGCGGCAGGACCGCGACTTGAAGGTGCTGGAGGTAACGGCGCGCGACCAGTCGCACTTCATCCTGCTCGATGGCAAGGCGTCGTTCAACCTGCCACGCACGCGGACGGACCAGAACGAGAAATATCGGCTCGAGGCGTATCACGGGATGTTCTTCGCACCGGCGGAAATCGAGTTCACGTTGGAAGCGAATGAACAGAAGACGCTCACCATCGATCTCGAGCCGATCGCACCGGGACGCCAGGAACAATGGCTGGCGGCGGACGACCACATCCACCTGATGCGCGCGAAGGAGGATGACGAGTTGTTCTTGAAGTGGCTAAGGGCGGAAGACTTGGCTGTCGGGAATTTCTTGGAGTTGCAGCGCCAGCAGCACGCCGCGCTGCAGTACGCGTTCGGGCGTGGAGGCGAGGCGCGCGACAAAGGGTACTCAATCCGCTCCGGGCACGAAACGCGCAGCCGGTTCTATGGGCACACGCTTGTGCTCGGGCCCGAGGAGATAATCCGGCCCCTGAGTATCGGGCACATCTATGCAAATTCGCCAGCGGCCTATCCGTTTCCAACAGTCTTCTTTCAGCAGGGCCAGGATGCCGGGGGCCTGGCGGGCTTCGCCCATTTCTACGGCAGCCAGCCGAACTCGACGCTCATCATGAACCTGGCTCGCAACAGTATCGATTTCGTCGAGATGTTTCAGTTCGGTGTCCTGCACACCGAGCGCTGGTATGAGTTGCTGAACGCGGGGTTCCGGGTTGTTGGCCTTGCGGGCAGCGACTTTCCCGCGAATATGCGGCCGGAAGAGTGGCCGAGGATCTTTCCGCTGTTAGGGCCGGAGCGCGCGCTGGTGAAGGCCGAGCCGGGCGAATCCGCCTATAAGGCCTGGGAGCAGGGCATTCGAGACGGCGCGGTGCTGTTGTCGAATGGGCCGTTGCTCGAGTTCACGGTGAACGCCAAGTCGTCGGGTGCAACGGAGTCGTGGTCGGGTGGCTCGAAGATGCTCAAAGGCGAGGCGAGCGTTGTGTTCCACAGGCCGATCGAGAAGTTGGAGATTGTGGTCAACGGCAGGGTGGTTGCCACTCAAAGCGGCGACGCGAAGAAGACCGAGTTGAAGCTGCCGTTCGAGGTGTCGGTGACGAAAAGCTCTTGGATCGCCGCGCGGGCAAGCGCGCTCCATCGCGAAGGAGAGTTCGAGATTTGGGCGCACGCGAACCCGGCCTATTTCTTGAAGGGCGGCAAGCCTGTCTACGTAGAGGCTGACCGCAAAGCCGTACAGGAGCGCTGGGAGACGGAGGCCGAGTATTATCGCAACCCGTCGCTTGTGTTCGAGAAGGAGGAACAGCGCCAACACCTACTACGAATAGTTGAGGAGACGCGGGAGATTCTCGCGAAGCCGGGCGGTTGAGGTTTTTCCCCGATTCAGCTCGCTAGAGCACGGTGGTACTTGAGGATGCAGCGGTTCTCGATCACCGTGAGCCCGGCCGCATAGGCGCGTCCGGCGGCGGCGTGATCGTAGATGCCTTCCTGCATCCAGACGCACTTGGCGCCGAGGCGGATCGCCGCGTCGACAATCGCTCCGACGTGGGCGGGCTGGCGAAAGATGTTCACGATATCAATCTTGTCCGGAACGTCTTGTAGACGCTGATACGCCTTCTCTCCGAGTGACTCCTCCACATTCGGATTCACGGGAATGATGTGGTAGCCGTGCTTCTGCATGTAGTTGCTCACGCCGTAGCTGGGCCGCCAGGGCTTGTCCGAAAGGCCCACCACCGCGATGGTCTTGGCGTTGGCGAGAACTTTGGCGATCTGATCGTCGTTGGTCATGGTTTCCTTGCGCGGCTCTTCTTGGGTCGCGTGGGCTTCGACTTCCCGATGAGGCGTTCTACTTCACGCTCCGTCAGTAGGCGATGTTTGCCGGCGGGGAGCGTGCCGAGGGTGAGCGGGCCGATCTTGACCCTCTTGATCTTCTCGACCAGGTAACCGACGCGGCGAAACATGCGGCGGATTTGCTGGTTCCGCCCTTCGGTGAGCACAACCTCAAACCAGGGGTTGTCTCCCGGCCGGATGCGCGTGATGCGCACGGGCGCGGTTGGGCGTCCGTCGAGACGAACACCGTCCCGGAGCTTTTGTAGTTCTTCCAGGGAGGGGTTGCCTTTGATCTTGACGCGGTAGGTCTTTGGGATCTCGCTTTTAGCCGACAGGACGTGATTCGCGAAGTCGCCATCGTTCGTGAATAGCAACAAGCCTTCACTGGCGTAGTCGAGCCGGCCGACGGGGTAGACCCGTGAGCGATAGCGCCCCAACAGCGACATGACCGTCGGTCGATGTTCCGGGTCGGAGGTCGAACTGATATAGCTACGCGGCTTGTTGAGCATCAAGTAGACGCTCGGGTCCTTCGACGAGGGGAGCTTCTTGCCGCTGACCGTGATCGTATCGCTCTGGAGGTCGGCCTTGGTGCCCAGTTCCGTCACGACCTCGCCGTTGACGACGACTTGCCCCTGGGTGATCAAGTCCTCGGCCTTTCGGCGGGAGGTTACGCCGGCATTGGCGATGAGTTTTTGTAAGCGTTCCTGCACGGTTTTGCCTGGATGAGCGAAGCAGGAACCGGCCGGCTAACTACGCCAGCGGAGCGTGACGGGGCCGTCGATCGGATGAGCCATCGGCGTTCCGTCCCGCTTCGATTCCATGTACGCCTTCTTTAACTGAAAGTACCACTTGGCGGGACGGTCGGCGTCGTCAATCAGCATTAGCGAGGGATCGTACTTGAGTCCGATGGCCTGTTTCTCCATCGTGCTCTGGTCCTGACCGATGAACCGGTTGCCGAACCAGCGCAAGACCGGGGTCAGCAACGGGACCCAGCGGAAGATGTTCCAGGCCGCAACGAAGTCAATGCGACAACGGTCAGGGGTTTCCGGGGTGACCATCGTTTCACTGGAAAACCAATAGTCGCCGCAGTGGATCTCCTCGCGCCGGATGTTGGGCAGTTCGAACGAGATCGTCGTCGTGATCGGCTTGCCGTACACGCCCAGCAGCTTATACGGTGCGCTGTTGGCCGACGGCGAGTGCGCGCGCATTCGAAAGCCGTTGGGAATCGACTCAAAGATCTTCTGCTTCTCGTGGATACTTTTGCGGCCGCGCCACCACCACGACTTATGCACGAACGGGCCGTGCGCCGGGTCCATCAGCCCGATGATGCCGTGATCGATGCTGCACGGCAGATGGGCGAAGAGCTGCTCCCGCTTGTAGGAGTCGCTAAAGAGCGGTAGTTGGGGGGCGGGGGGCTGAGCGGCTCGCGATCCCGGCTGCGCCATGTAAACCCAAACATAGCCGTCGCGCTCTTCGGAGGGAAAACTCCTAGCGCGGATGCGTTCGACGTCGAGTTCCTGGTCGGATGTCAGCGAAGGGATCTCGCGGCAGCGCCCCGTATGGCCGTCAAACTTCCAGCCGTGATACGAACATTCGAGTAGTTCGCCGTCGAACAGGCCCTCGGTGAACGGCATCCCGCGATGAGGGCAACTGTCGCGGACCGCGAATGCCCGTCCCTGGTTATCGCGGCCTACTGCCAGCGGGATGCTCAGCAGCATCACGGCCTGGAGCTTGCCGGTCTTGACCTGGTCGCTTCGGAGCGCCGGGTACCAGAAATCCAGGCACCAATCGGTGCTGGCAGGTTGGCGTGAGACGGGCTGAGACACCGCCGGGGCCGGCCCGTCCTGCCCCGTTTGCGTCTCCGGGCCCATTCCAACCGGACTATAACATAGGGCCTGTCCGCAGCCTGAATAATCACGTTCGGTAGGGGTGGGCAGGGCGGGGGTGCTGTCCGCCCTCGTTGCCTGCACCGCTATGTAGTGCGTGGTCGGCCGGACAGTGGGAGAAACGAGCCGCTACCCCCCGCGTTGCTATACTTGCTTTACAAGCCTTCGCGCCGCCTCCCGCAAGACGCCGCGACCAACTCATCCGAGGGCCCCTCATGAATTGGTTAGATATCCTACTTGCGGTCATCCTGCTGTTCTCTTTCGCCGGCGCCCTTTGGAACGGCATCACCCGCGAGGTCGTTCGTATCATCGCGTTGCTCGGCGGTATCTTCGGCGGAATGTGGTGGTATACGGATCTCACTCCCCACATCACCCCTTACGTTCGTGACGAATCAATGGCGTCGTTCGCCGCCTTCGGCGTGATTGTCGTCGGCTCGCTCGTCGCGGGCGGCGTGATCGCGTGGCTGCTGGCGAAAGTCCTCCATTGGTCCGGGCTGCGTTGGTTCGATCGCCTGCTGGGCGGGGCATTCGGCTTGGTGCGCGGACTCATCCTCGCGACCGCCATCGTTCTGGCGGTCGTGGCCTTTGCTCCCACTACAGGCTCGTCCGAGACCGTTGCCCAGTCGCGCATCGCTCCGCTGGTCCTCCAAAGCGCCCGCTGGACTGCCGCCCTCGCTCCCCAGAACCTGCGCACCTCGTTCTACTCAGGTTTCGATCGCGTCCGCAACACCTGGACGGCACCCGACCCGACCTCCGAGATAAGGATTGAATCCGAAGTCCTCGTCAAATCTACACCGCTCTCAAACCGCTAGACCAAGCCCTGACTGATCGGGGATTGGTCCGACGCCCAGCCAAGCTGCGAGAGAAGCAAGCAGTCCAACCTCTCTTGCGGAACGGCCATAATAAGTCTCTATGGCCGACACCAAATACCGCATTGAGAAGGACAGCATGGGCGAGGTCCAAGTCCCTGAAGACGCCCTGTACGCTGCGCAAACGCAACGCGCCGTCAACAACTTCCCCGTTAGCGGCCTTCGCTTCCCGCGCACCTTCCTCCGAGCGCTCGGACTTGTAAAAGGCTCCGCCGCCGCAGTCAATCATGACCTCGGTTTGATGGAAGCCGACATGGCCAAAGCCATCGAAGACGCCGCGAACGAAGTCGCCGACGGTCAGCACGACGACCAGTTCCCGCTCGATATCTTTCAGACCGGCTCCGGCACGAGTACGAACATGAACGCCAACGAGGTCATCGCGATTCTGGCGACCGAGAAGCTCGGCAGCAAGGTGCACCCGAACGACCACGTCAACATGGGCCAAAGCAGCAACGACGTGATCCCTACCGCAATTCACGTTAGCGCCTACATCGAGACGGCCGAGACGCTGTTGCCCGCTTTGGTACATCTGCGGAAGGTCATCGACGCCAAAGCGGAGACTCTCGATGAGGTCGTCAAGACTGGCCGCACCCATTTGATGGATGCTCTGCCGATCCGGTTCAGCCAGGAGTTGAGCGGCTGGAGCGGCCAAGTCGAACAATCCGAGGCACGCCTGCGCTCGTCGCTGGCGCGCATCTCACCCCTGGCGCTGGGTGGCACCGCGATCGGCACCGGTGTCAATGCGCATCCTGAGTTCGGTCCGCGCGTGGCAAAGCGCCTCGCCGCGGTCACCGACCTGCCGTTCATCAGTAGCCGCAACTACTTCACGAGCCTCGCCTGCCAGGACGCGATTGTCGAGCTCAGCGGGCAGATCAAAGCAGGCGCCGTCGCGGTGATGAAGATCGCGAACGACCTGCGTTGGATGAACAGCGGACCGCAAGCCGGTATCGGCGACATCGCGTTACCGTCGCTGCAACCGGGCAGCAGCATCATGCCCGGCAAAGTAAACCCGGTCATCCCCGAAGCTGCCGCGATGGTCTGTGCGCAGGTCATCGGCAACGACGCCACCGTAACGATCGCCGGGCAGTCCGGCAGCTTTCAGTTGAACGTGATGCTGCCTGTGATCGCGTACAACGTTCTCGAAAGCGCCCGGCTGCTCGGGAACGTCTCACGGCTGCTCGCCGACAAGGCCATCGAAGGCTTCAAGTCCAACGAAGCCCGCGTCGCCGAGTTGGTGGAGAAGAACCCGATTCTTGTCACCGCGCTCAACCCCGTCATTGGATACGAGAAAGGCGCCGCCGTCGCCAAGCAGGCCTATGCGGAAGGCCGCAAGCTCAAAGACGTTGCACTAGAGCGAACCGACCTGACGCCGGAGGATCTAGATCGCCTCCTCGACCCCCGCAAGATGACCGAGGGCGGCATTGCCGAGTAGCATCGGGATACAGTAATTAATACCGATGGCGCTTCGCTTCCCAGGTGGCCACCGGGAGTGAGCCTGGATTCAGTAGGCCTGCCATGCGGTCTCCCTTGAGGGTGCCTTCGAAGCGATAGCCTAGGCTGATGCTCTCAAAAGGCAGCCCACTCGACAGACGTACCTTGTTGCCCTCCAGAGTCCCGCGAACGCGCCCCTCGGCGATCACGCCGATCTGAGTGCCGGTGATGTTGTTGCCGTCGGCTTCGAGAAACAGTTCGTGGTCAGCCTCGCCGACCCCAAAGTCCATATGGACATGCCAGCGGCCCGCGATGTCGCCGGCGGGCGCGCGCGGCGGCGTCGGTTTCGGGCTCGGCTTCGGCGCATTGCGAAAGACCGAATGCAACCGTTCGGCGACCATCTGGTACTCATTCGGCTTCATTGCCACCGGTCGTAGCCGGAAGGAAGATTCCCCGCCCTCAGCGTGCGTTGCGATGCTGGGAGTGCCGTTCATCAACAATTCGCCAATCTCGCTGCCTGTCAGGCCGATTTTCGACTGGTCCCACTCGACCATCAACACTGGAAAAGGACCGCCTCGAGACGGCGGGGTCACCTGCGTGGAAACGCCGTCCACCTTGGTGACCTCTTTGCTGATGTAGTCGTACCAGCCCTCCCACTCCTTGTATTCCTTTTGCAAGTCTCGGCGGCCAAAGAATGTCTCGACGGCGGTCAGCACGCCGATGATCTCCTCCTTGCTGACCTTCATCGGACGCCCGAATGCGTGATGGTGTGCCGAATTCGCAAAGGCCGCGCGGACGAGTTCTTCCTTGCCTACGAGGAGGCCGCCGCCCTGGGGTCCACGAGAGATCTTCCCACCGCTGTAGGCGACTAGGTCGGCTCCCTGGGCGATGTAGGGGTTGGGACTCACGAGAAAATCCGCGGCGGAGTCGACAAGAACCGGGATTCCGGCCGCGTTGGCAATGGGGCCGACCTCTTTGAGCGGCAATTCGACATGGGAACTGAAGCGGTCACCAAGCATAGCGACCATCGCGGTTCGCTCGTTGATCGCCGACTTGAGTTCTTCCGCCGTGCCGACCTCCACGGTCGTTACGCCCACCATCCGCACGGCATAGTCGTAGCCGTTGCGGGACGACTTCGGCATGATCACTTCGTTCTTCAGGCCCGTCATGTCCGGAAGCTGCTGCATCCGTTCCGGGTCGGTGCCGGCCACGATGCCCGCCGTCGCGTGTGTCAACGCGGCCGCCGCGCCCGATGACACCATGGCGTGCTCGACTTGCAGCAATTCAGCAATGCGCTTGCCGGCAGCTTCTTGCAGGTCGTCGAGATTCACGTGGTAATGAGCGGCCGCACGCATCGCCTCGATCACTTCCGGCAGCGTCCGCGAACCGCCATTGCTCGTTACCGTGGCGGTGCAATTGATGAATGGTTCCACACCGAACCGTGTATAGACATCCTTCGGCGGCTCCTCGTGAATCTCTGAAACCGGAGTCGCGCCGGCCGCGTTGAGAAGCGCGGACGCACCTGCGACACCACCCGCTTGCAACCAACCACGCCGCGTCGTTTTCTTATTCATGCTCGTGCTCCTCTGCGCCGTGCGATCCAACGTGCCGGCGGGTACTCGCCCAAATCCAAATCTCCTCGCATCTCGTCTCCCTCGACGACCCCGGAAAAGCCGTACCGCAACCGCGAGCCCTCCATCGGCAACATGCTACTTAGTTGGACGTTGCCGCCGTCGATCGTTCCTGTTAGATCGCCCGTCGTGCGTGTGCCAATGTGTGTGCCCTCGACCTTGTTCCCTGCGGCTTCGAGGAACAATCGGTGCTTCCCTTTGCCCCGGAGAAACTCGATCTCGACATCCCACTGCCCCGAGATGGCGGCGGCGGCCTTCGCCAGGGAGGGCCTCGGGCCACCCTTCGGAGCGGCTGCCAGAATTGAGCGGACAGTCTTCGCGATGACCTTGTACTCGTCCGGCTTGAGAGCCACGGGGCGAATCACAAAGTAGTTCCGGTCACCATAGTCCCACGTCATGATGGCGGGGTCTGAGGCTAGGAGCTTGTGATGCAGATCAGATGACCGCAGGCCAATTTTGCCGGTATCCCATGAGACCCGCAACGTCGGGAAAGGGCCACCGCGCGTCGGACCCAGAATCTCGGTCTCAACACCGTCGACCTGCTGGACCTCGCGGCTGATGTGGTCGTACCAGCCCTCCCATTCGTCGTACTCTTGCTGGATGTCGCGTTCGTTGACCCAAATCTCTAGGGCGGTGACGAGCGCGACAAGCTCCTCTTTGGCGACTTTCATCGGGCGTCCGAAGCCACCGTTCGGAGCGGCGTTCATGCCGGCTACCCGGACCAGATCTTCTCGGCCCAGCAGGATTCCCGAACTTTGCGGCCCCCGCAGGATCTTGCCTCCGCTGTAGACAACTAGGTCCGCGCCGTCTTTCAGGTACGGGTTTGGGACGATCGGGAAGTCTGGTGCGGCGTCAACCAGCACCGGAATGTTGCGTTCCTTCGCGAGCGGCACAAGATCTCTGAGGTTGGGTCGATCATTGCCGAAGCGATCACCCAGCAACGCCACCATGGCTGTGTGTGGGCTGAAAGCGGCGCGGGCTTCCGCGACCGTCTCGACCTCGACGATGCACGCGCCGACCATCCGTATCGAGTGGTCGTACTGATTACGCGACCATTTCGGCATGATCACTTCGTCTCTCATACCCTTGAGATTCGGCAAGCTTTGCCGCCATTCCGGATTCGCGCCCGCGATGCATGCCGATGTTGCGTGCGCCAAGCCAGCGGCGGCACCGGAGCAAACGACAGCCCAGGGAACGTCCAGCAGATCGGAGATCCTCTGGCTGGCGGCCTCGATCAGCGAGGCGAGCCGCACGTGATAGTGCGACGCGTGCTCGACGGCCTCGATCACCTCGGGCAGAAGGCGTGAGCCTCCGTTGCGCGTGATCGTCGCCGTGCAGTTGATAAACGGCTTGACGCCGATGCGCGTGTAGACATCGGGAGGCGGCTCTGCTGCCGTCGCCGCTGCGATTGGCCTTGCTCCCGCTGCGCTCATCAGCGCGGCGAGGCCGGCGGTGGACTTGACCCAGCCCCGGCGTGTTGTCGGATTTGTCATGTTTCGTTCTCCGTGCGGCCACGTCTCAATCTCGACCGGCCGTGCAATGTCAATGATAGCGCCAGACATCCTGAAATCTCTCCCACGGCTGCTATCATGCCCCGCATGAATCGCCTCGTCCTCCTTCTTGCCCTCTTTCTCATCCTCACCGGCAGCTCCTCCGCACAGCATCTCCCCTATGAGATGGTCGTCAATGCCGACCACCATGGGCTCGCTCACCAGGGAACGTTCGATCTGCACCCGAACGGCCCGATCCGCTATGTCTGGAACACGTACAAGCAGAACCATGAACGTATCTATTCCACGACGTTCGACAGCGCCCGCCGCGCCCACGCCCAACAACTCACGGCCGGCGTCGGCATCTATTACCAACCCGTTTTCGTCGCGACCGGCGAGCGCTCCGGTTGGGTTTTCTGGCAGGCCGAGCGAGGCGGCGTTTGGCAGATCGTTGGTCGCCGGCTCAACGATGGTTTTTGGGAACCCATTCAATCCATCAGTCCCGGAAGCCAGAACGCCGTCCTGCCTACGGCGACCACATTCTCGGGCAAGGTCGCTGTCGCCTGGGAGGATCATTCTAGCGAACCGCAACGCATCCGAGTCCGCGTCTGGGGCGGCGACCGCTGGGGTAGGCCGGGTACTGTTTCGGGCCCGTCCAAAGCCTCGCATCGGCCGATTCTCGCCGCCGGTCCCGAGGGCGAGTTGTGGGCGTTTTGGGACCGCTACGACAATCCTGACTACGCTATCCACGGACGCCGGATCACACCCGATCCCGGCTCCATCGAACGCATCTCACCGCCCGGCAAGAGTAGCCTTAAGCCGACTGCCGTTCATGGCTCCGCCGGCGGTCTTGTCGTTGCCTGGGTCGCGAACATTGATGTCATCGGAGGTGAAGGCGCCATCGACCAATGGAACACCCTCCAAGCCGCGCGCCTCAATGATGGCCGTTGGCAGGTCCTCCAGCGAGACGGCAGCGCCGACCTTGCCAATCTCAGCCACGGTCTGCTCTTTCCCATGGAACCGGAACCGGGTATCGTCACCGGCTATTCCGGCCGCCGCCGCCACCCAATGCTGGTCGAGGATGCCGGCGAAGTCTGGCTCCTCTGGGAACACAAAATGGTCATCCATCGCAGTACCGAGCCCGGCGAGCTCCTCGGCATGCGATTCGACGGCCTCACGTGGTCGGACGATGTTCGCGTCCACTCCGGCCTCATCAGCTACGAAGTACCCACCTCGCGCCGCGCCGACAACGGCGAGTTGACCCTGCTTGGTATGGACCGCATGCACAACTACCGCACGCTCCACGTCGATCTTGCCGGCGCCGAACCGGTTCGCATACCCACCAGCGATGCCGGTTGGAAGCCACAGAAGCTTCCCCTGCGCGACTTCGGCCCACGGCGATCGATCGAAATCGATGGCGAGACTCACTACCTTTACTGGGGTGACCTACATGTCCACAGCGCGCTTACCCAAGACGCCGAGGGTGAACCCGACGAATTACTCAACTACGCGCGCGACAAAGCGAAGATCGACGTCATGGTCATGCAGGAGAACGATGCTTCGTCATGGCTCGACTCCGGCGCACAAGGCTCCTACCGCGGCGGCATGTTGCCCGAATCCGGCTATCGCATGGGCGTGTATCTCAGCCGCAAGTACACGGAGTCTGGAGAGTTCGTGGCCCTGCCCGGCTGGGAGTGGTCGCACCGCACCGACGACAAGCGCCCGAACCATCGCACGGTGATCTTCCCGGGCGACGAGACCCCGCTCATTCGCCACGCCGAGAACGCCGGAAACTTCGATGAGCTTTGCGACCTTGTCGAAGCTGCGGGCGGGATCATGAATACGCAGCATCCGAATTTCATGCTGATCCGGCGGCCTTGCGAAGGCAACATCGAAGCCGCCTCGGGTTGGGAGGTCTTCATGGATAAGCCTGAGAAGATCCATCGCGACCTCTCGGCGGGCTTCAAAGTCGGCTTCGTCGCCACCAGCGACGGGCATCGCCGCGACCCAGGCACTGGCGGGGGCCTCACCGGCATTTATGCCCCCGAGCTCACACCCCACGCGATCATCGACGCGATTCGGGGTCGACGTGTCTTCGCTACCAACGGATCGCGCATCGAGATCGACGCCCGCGCCAACGGCGTCTTCATGGGACAGGACATAGAAACCACCGGCCCAGTCGATCTCACCCTCGATGTCCGCACGCCGCGTCCACTCGTCCGCGCGGTGCTCGTCAGGGACGGGGATGAAATTATCACCGTTCCCGGCGCCGGCCGGACATCGCTCCAGAAGACCCATTCCGACACGCCGGCCACGGGTTTTCATTGGTACTACTGGCGCATCGAGATCGAGGGCACCTCCCCCGATTACCCGGGCAACCTGAAAGTTGCCGAAGGGCACCAAGCCTGGTCCAGCCCCCACCGCGTTAGTGTCAAACGTTGATGCAAGAGAGCTTGGAGTGCGTGATAGACTGACGGTGCGCGAGCCTGATTGATGGCGCATTCGACGATCTATCTGCATCGCGATTTCGATGGCGTGACCAGCGCCGCGCTCGTCTTGCGCGGGCTTCGTGAAGAGTTCAGCGTCGGCAAGACTGCCCTCAAGACTGTCGATTACGGTGAACCCTGGAGCGAGACAACACTTTCGAAACCGTGCGCGGTCGTCGATTTTCTTTACCACCGCGACGCAACCTACTTCTGGGACCATCACCCGTCCGCATTCCCATCGCGCATCGCCGAGAGTCACTTTCGTGAGCGGTCGAATAGCGGTGACACCGTGTGGTTCGATCCCGATGAGCCAAGCTGTGCGTCGCTGATTGCCGCACGTTAGACGAACTAGCGGCAAATGAGGAGGTCCGTGACATCGTTGTCTGGGCTAAGGTAATCGATGGTGCCCGATATTGATCGGTCAAGCAAGTTTTTGCTTCCGAAGAGCCGGCGTTACAGATTAATCTCTCGCTCGCCGAGGCCCCCGAGGACTTCTACACGCGCGTAACAAGACTTCTTGCCGCAGGGTCACTGGATGCCGCCGCGCAGTCCCAGGGGGTTCAGAGCCGGTTCGCCCGGGCCAAGGAAGCGCAGCAAGTCGAGCTCGACTACTTCGGACCGCGTCTCCGTGACGAAGGGGGCGTAGCGAGCGGCGACATGAGCGATCAGGTCCTCCGTTTCAGCCGCTACGCACCGTACTGCTTTTCGCCGGACGCCCTTTACTCTGTTGTGCTTTATCGTGAACCGTTGCGGCTCAAGCTTCTGTGCCTGCGCAACCCTTGGTTGGACTTCGAGTCAGTGGACCTCGGCGCACTGTGTAGGCTCTACGGCGGCGGCGGCCACCGCCGTGTAGGGGCGGTCGCGTTTTCACTCCACGAGGAGACACCCGCGGGAGCGGGTTTGAAAGAGGTCAGAACTGCTGTACTCCAACATGCTGCAACCGCCCGCGAGATGATCAGTGCGCCAGTTTAACTGCGAGCTCAACCGGTCGATGCAACACTTGCGTTAAGTCCTTTGGCTGGAGTGTCCGACCGCTGAGAGGGACGAGTGGCTTACGCATCAGCCGAAACTCCAACCGCAACCGCCTAACTCCTTGTCCTTCAACAGGGTTTAGAGGGGAGCGCGGCATCCACACCGTTAGCCTCTTTGTTTCTTAGGCTTACACTTCGCCTTTCACGGACCTATCCACGGTAGGTTCATTCGGCGGTGGTTTAGCGCTACTGCTGGGCTGCTACATCGTCGGTCACGTGCTACGAGCGACAGTCGGTGAGTGGGTTAAACCAGTCAAGCCCTCAGCGGAACTGTTGTCGTCCGGGTCCGAAGCCTTCTCCGCGGTCGAGAAAGCGCGGATCGTTCGGACGCTCAATTCGGCATTCACTTTGGATCTCCCGGAAGAGCCGAACGATAAGCAGCAGCAAGCCGCCTTCGACCTGGCGTATACCACGATCGTGCAGCACAATGTCGCAGGGTACGTGCCACTCTACAATTCCTTGTATGCCCTCTACCGCGGTCTCCTCGCAGCGAGTTGGGTGTCGTGGGTGATCGTGTCAGCTCACCTCGCCTACTGGGTCGGTAGAGGGTTCCCGATCACGCTCCATACAGGTACTTCCGTGGTGCTGTTCGTCGTGCTCTTCCTCCTATCCTGGGGTGTCCCCGGGCTGCAGCCGTCTCCGCTGCGCAAGCAACTCGATCGTTACGCCCGGACGTTTGCCCTCGCGGTCTACCGCAACTTCCTCGTTTGGCGCGGGACAATAGGTCTTCTCGGCTAGACCCTAGTGCGGGATGCTTGCTGCCGCCAACCTGTGGGCCAAACCCTTGATAAAATACAAGCGTTCCCACCGTTCGCCACGGTAGCTCAGTTGGTAGAGCAGCGGTTTCGTAAACCGCAGGTCGTCGGTTCGAGTCCGACCCGTGGCTCCATCCTTTCAACTAGTTAGCTTTTCACTCTCACGGCAGAAGGGGTCATTGTGCCCGCATTCGTGCCCGCGTTGCTCTCGAATGTGTCGAGACGCCGGGCTGCGTCTTTCAGGTCGGTTTCGCTGACGATGTTGTACCGCTCGAAAACAGAGCGGGTCTTGTGGCCGGACAAAGCCATGGCGACCCGCTCCGGGACGCCGGCCTGAACCAAGTTGCGAATGCCGGTCCTACGGAGATCGTGCGGTATGTGGACGGCTTGGATCTTCTTGATTTGGACCTTGCCGTCCTTCCCGGTTTTTGTTTCGACGTGACAGGGCAGGCCGGCGTTGTAGCAGGCTCGCGCCCATGCCTTGCGGAAGCCCGCGGTACGCTCGCACCGGTCGCCGCGAGAGTACCGCGCCGATCACAGCGAGAAAGACAACAACCTCAGCGACGCGCCGCCATGACCCCGTTGCAGCGGCAACTCCGAGGGCAACAAACAGGGCTAGTATCCCGACAACGGCCAGGGACTCAATTCCCGGATTCCGTTCCTCTTTTTTTGGCTCATCGATCTCACGACCCGTCTTCAGCCGTCACCGGGATGGCGGGCGACTCGTCTCATCGCGCGCAAGTCGTCTGCGGCCCGAGAGCCGGGCAGAAGTCGCAGAGTACTCGCAAGCGACAATCATTTGTCCAGCAATCAACGGGCCCGGTCAAGGCGAAATAGATCCGCGAGAGGTGGTCGCGACACTTCACCTTCAGCAGCACCAGGTCACCTTCTCTGAGTTCCTGCCGCAGAAAGGCCACCCCGGCTTGGAGTTCCGAGAAACCGTGCACAATGGCGTGCGGCTCATCACTACTCAACGCACCTC
>Ga0315339_1000724_pt1 | contig 36835 bp, 25 predicted proteins | sample ASW17metaG_FD_204514 | JGI IMG/M metagenome (GOLD analysis project Ga0315339, IMG submission 204514) | Ammonia-oxidizing marine archaeal communities from Pacific Ocean, United States - ASW #17 | ecosystem: Environmental > Aquatic > Marine > Oceanic | place: USA: California | collected 2016-12-05 | reverse complement strand
CAGTTTCGCATGGCTAAGACGGAAGTCTCGGACGGGACTATCTAATAGGACTTTTCCTCCAGATGTCCAGCAAGTGGCGGATGATATCCGTTACAAGGCTGCATCGTATATTCAATATGCCTTTATGGAGAAAGGAATTAAACTTCAAATCATTAAAGCTAATGGCGATGTTCTAGAATTAGAGAGGAGAAGCAATAGATTGAGAGACCCGAGGGATAATTTGTAAGATGGAAATCTTTAAAGGATTGAGATTAAGCAATAGTAAAACCGAAGCAGGCTGGCATAAATCAATACAGGGTAGCTTTTTGGTTGTTCCTCGCGGCACCCAGATGGTAGCCAGTGATGACCTAATAATAGAATTATATCGAGAAGTCTTCTTCAAAACCCGTAGCGAAGGCGGCCTTAAGAGAATCGATCCCGAGGAAATCGAGGATGGAGAGCCAGTATTTACCGACCAAGAAAAATATTCTCTTTACATGTCTAGAGGTCGAAAAAAACAAACGTCAAATAGCCGTCTTTTCACGAATTTCTATACGCCTCTATATCCTTCGTTAGCTCGTAAAAGTTGGTTTAGAAAACAACAAGAACGTACTATCAAAGACTTCTTCTTAAAAGCTATTGCGCAGCACCTACATGGAGGTGGAAGTGATAGTCGAGCTCGAGAGATGGAGTTTATCAACGTTTTTTATGATGCGTTGCTTGGTAAGCGCAATGGAACGGAGAGAGGCGATGATGTTGCAGGTTTGAAGATTGATGAATTAAATGGATGTGTAAGCGAGGAAGAAGGGCGGAAGAAATTAGCCGACTTATGTGGTGTTGGCAGTCATGATCAAACCGATGGCAGTCGCATATTTAGACTCCAGAGCAAACGGCCTGATGATCTCGCTAAAACTCTATTTCAAGATCTAGAGCACCTTTGCCAATTAGAGGGAAGTCTTGATAGATTACAATGGATGGGGCTTTTTAAAACATTTTTACGTTTCTCAAGCTCAGTTTGGTTGCTCGCGCAAATGAAGATGACAATTGTATTGAGAGATAAATTATTATCTATTTTGTCAGGCTTGTCTGAATTAGATATTGATGAGAGCTGGGTTGATGAAGTTATTCAAACTAGGCATAAAGGCTTATTTAAACCCACCATGACTCTCACGAATCAGATTGAAAAATATATTCAGCAGTATGTTAAAGCTCGAATAGAACTAAATATACTTGTTGCCCTAGTTGAGAAATACAGTGGCGATGACTGGAGTCATAAAAACATAACACTTCATTCTGGATCTCAGGGGGATTTAGGTGTACTAGACTTGATGACCAAAGCTCTGAGTGTGAGAAATGTTCTGGAAGTCGACCTAAAAGAATTAAGCCTAAGAGTTGTTCTGACAAGATATTGCGAAAGATTCAGTGCATGGAGCAGCCCTGTACTCAGTCCGAAACAGCCAGCCAAAGGGTACTCAGAGTATGTGCGAGTCCTCCGAAAGATGGAGGCAGGAGATGAAGATGGTGGTTATTTGGTTATTCCAAGCAAAAGAAAAAATGCAGGGTATAAAATTTTCCCAGGAAATCTGATGCTTAAGTTAGTCACCTTTTTGGCTGAGCAAGCAAATCCAAATAAGAAACTTGTCTTTGCTGACATTGAAGATCACTTTAAAAAATACGGGTTAGACTTTGGGGAAAAGGGCGAGATACGACCTAAGCTTATTGAATCACTCCAAGATATGGGATTGTTGAGAGGAAGCCCAGATGCTGGGGACAGTGTTGCAGTTAACAATCCTTATCCTATAAAAAATTAAGAGCGTATATTGATGTCTTTGTTCTCCGATACATTTTCAGACCTCGTTTTAGATTACCTTAATCTTAGTTCTGATTCAGAAACTCGGCTACTGGTTCCTGCGCCTACTGCGAAAATAGGACGCAGCCTTCAAAGCAAATTACGTGAAGTGTTGCCCGCGGAAATTCCTTCATTTCTCATAGTAGATGGTGTCCTCGACAAAGTAGATGAAGATAAAGGATGGATACATCCAGAGGGTATTACAACCTTTCGTAAAGGTCCTATGGTAATAATCGTGCAACCTGGGAACGTTTCTAGAATTCATGAATCGGTACATAAAGCAACAAATAGTAGTTTTAATGATGAGTGGCCTTGGTCGCTCGAGGGGGAGTCGTCTGCATTCTCGTTTAAATACGCTGTTCTTCCTAAATTAGTTAATAGAGGCTTATGGTCGAGTGTCCAAGATGAAAGGGATGGGATAGTAGCCTTGATTGGTGACTATATTATTAATGCGGTATCTGATTCACTCGAACGAAATACACTCTTGTTTGATGACATCATCGACGGATTTAGTCCCAACGTAGAGTCCGATCTTGATAATGATTATCTAAAATTCCTTTTCCATGCAGGGATTCCCAACATCGGCATCAAAACTAAGGGTGAGATAGGGACTCTAAAAACTGTGCAAAAAGAATGCGCCACTATATCTCAAAGACTTGGGAAGATCTCTAGAGCCGCAATCCTAGAGCCCCTTGAAGAAGGGAGAGATATAGATTTTATTGATCGTATATATGATGGTCTGGGCAGCTCAATTCCGGATGGATCCGGCCTATTATCCTTAAGAAAGTCTCTCAAGATTTTAGATGAGTCCTCTTGGAGTGCCCTGACACTCGAAAAGTTTCACCAGCTACTCAATCTTAAGCTCATTAAAGACTACACATTGGAGGCCATGTTTACTGCTCCCGCAGATGAGGACCTTAGTGGTCTCTATATTGCTCCTAAAAAAGATTACATAGTTGCTAAAGAAGGTTCTGCCTTCTGCCTTGTTTGCAAATGGAGTTTAGGCGAGCACGACCAACCAAGTTCAGAGCTTGAGGAGTCTAATTTTAAATTAGAAATTAGGTCAGGTACCAAAGTAATAGAAACATATTCCGGCACACCTTTTTTGGGAAGCACAGGGCAGTACGAATTTAACCTTAACATTTCTGATGAACCCTACTTTGGGCTTAGGAAGACAGGGAAGGTCAAAAGAATTAGTGTATGTATTACGATGGATGGTCAGGTAGTAGTTAAGCAGGGTTTATCCTTGAGAATGCTATGTGACCAGCACAGTGAAGTGCTGGTTGTAGAAAAACCATTTACGGTTTTGCCATATGAACCTGATAATGACAGAGCGGATTCTTTATCGGTCGAGTTAGAAAGTCCGTCTAACATTCATCTTTTAAGTATTCTCGATAGAAGTGGATCCTCGCTGAAACTAGATGACGATGTCGCCTCACTAAAGTCTAGTAATGATTCATCAATTAGCCAGTCGACAGTCGACTCTGTTGATCCTAGCGCTTATTTGGCAGGTAGTGTTTATGTCGTTGCACAGTTTTCTAATGATCATGAGATTGGGTTTGAGTTAAATTCGGTCGGAATTAAAAAAGGGTTGTTTTCCATTGAAGACGCTTTTTTGGCGGAGCTGGTTAAAGATAGATCTGATATTACAGAACTTTTTAAAATATTTGGTGGTGAAAATCTAGATCCCTATGCGGCTCTCGGGGGTCTCACTGACGAGAGTTCTAATAGAGTTTCTTTATCAAAGCTAATGGAGTCCGCGCGTGGCGGGATCCCTATTATTTTATCGATTGAAGATAAGGCGAATATCGATCTTGTAGATATAGGAGCTGTTGTTGCGAGCAGAAATCTCAAACTAAATGCGGATCAATTTTCCTTTGAGATCGATGGTGTGGTGGGAAAGCTCATGGAGAAATACCAAAAAGCAAGGATCGCGTTGGTGGCCTTTTACGATGGCCATCTTGGTGATGAGAATGTATCAAGTAAACATCCTTTATACGCACGAGTGCCTACCTACATACACAATAAATTATCTACAATCGAGCCTTTGATAGAGAAATATTTAGGAGTATATAAAGAAATTTTAATAGCGTTAGCGGAGGAAAAATTTCACAGAGCTGAGGAATTTAAGTTGGCTTATTTAGATTGTGTTGTTGTTGTCGAAGATACATCTAACGCTAGGGATATTGGGACTCATAAGTTGTTTCTTGTTGGCCCTTGGCACCCTCTGCAAGTAGCCGACCGTTTTCAAAGACAGCAAGTTAAGTTTCATGCGGCGAAATACTGTTCTGATCACCCTCGATCTGGCGTTAATAAACTAGGAGGTACGCTTCTAGACATAGGTGGGATAAGGTCTATTCATGGGTTTTCAGGTCATCATAATTTTGTTCATTCATATGTCTCTGATACGTCTGACCTTGGGTGGAGTATCGCCCTAAAAATCGAGGAGGAATCAAATGACTTTACAAAGTATGCAGCTGCGATAGAAGATATATTTGACCTCCGAATATCTGCGATCCCAGATAGTTCACCAGCACAAACCAAGTCTTATATTAGAAATTTCATCGCTGCAAATCCCGCTGAACGGCGACTTGAAATTTATATTCGAGACGGTTTAAATGTTGATGAAATATATTCTTCTGTAGCAGAGTTACTTTACAGTGAGGGCTCTAATTTAAGTGATCAACTTGTAGGAGGAGTTCACCTATATTTTCAAAACCTGCAAGGCGGAAATTTATCATCAGCATTAGAATGGAATGAACCGCCAGTTTGCGTATATGAGTCACCAGATGAGGAAAGATGCTTAAAAGAAAATCATATAGATATCTTTATAGTCGCGCCTAACAGAGGCTTTAGAACACAAACATTGACCCAAAATAATTATAGGCCTAGTCCTCGGGGTACAGGTTCTAATGCTGCTATGACACTAGTTCTGTCTCAGCTAGTCGATGGAGCTGACGGAATGTCAAATAGTCTTTATCAGGAGACGCCGTACGTGGCGGTTGAGACTAAAAATAGCATCACAGATTCTTATCTTGAGAGCCTCAGGTTGATTCCTGATTTAATTAATAGCATTGGCTTTCAAACTGAGCGATCTGTCGATCTGCCGGAAGGGTTGGCCGCGTCATGGGTTATTCTTCCTGGCAATGCAACTGATCCGGCGATGCTGTCGCGGTATGTTAATTCATCCATACAAAGTGATCATCAAAAAGTTTTGTGGGAGTACGATGTTGATTTAACTGCTAGCCAGTCAGATTACTTTATCCTATCAGAGATAGCGGCTGGCTTCGATCAAGCACTTTCTGCATCAAAATTTCGAACATTTAATAAATATAATATTATTGCTGATTTAAGCCGAGTGGGGATCGCAGTTGGCGGAGAGGCTCTCAGAACTGGTATGAAAGCCCTCGGGGTTATTGGGCAGGTAGGCGCTGTTAGACTGTTTTCTGCGACTACTAAGAATGCGCCGTTAGGCGACTCGGATTTTCAGGCAGGGTTGATAATCCCTGTAGACTCTTTTGATTCGATCTTAGGATCAAAAAGTGATATTAGTCCAGGGTTCAATAGAAAGTCCGACCTTCTTGCTATCCAGTTGTCTTTAAATCCAGATGATCTAGGAGAGCTGATAATTTCAGCAACGTCAATTGAGGCTAAATTCGCTTCTGCCAAATACAGTGACACCAACTCGGCGTTCGAACAGGCCAGACAAACCTATGATCGATTTAAAGACTTAGTAGAAGGCTCTAAAAACCAGTGTGGCGTGATTCAACGCTTAGTACTCTCAAAGTTAATTAGATATGGCCTACAGTTAAAACATGAAAGCTCTGGAAATAGCTCCTCAAGTCGAAATTTTAGAATCATTGATAGCATTCTAAAAGGGCGACTTGAGTGGCGAAAGCCGGAATATGGCGTCATAGTATGTTCTACAGAGGGCGACTTAGCCGGAAGTTCATATAGAGCGGACCCCGCAGGCCATGGTCTTTGGATTAGGCTTTCGCCACATGAATGGCCCGGCGAGCATGATGAAGCGAGTAATCTTGTAGATTTAAGAGCCAAATTGGAGACGTTATTTAATTTTGGCGTAGATACGTCATGGGTTCCACCTGAATCTGAGCAAGAACCTGAGTTAGAGCCTGAGTTAGAGCCTGAGTTAGAGCCTGAGTTAGAACCTGAGTTAGAACCTGAGTTAGAACCTGAGTTAGAACCTGAGTTAGAACCTGAGTTAGAACCTGAGCAAAACTTACCAGAAGAGATAATTGAAGATAATAGCCAGTCAATGCACAAAATGTCGATTGAGCATTTAGAGTCTATGTATGAAAACCTAATTAAATCCCTAAAAGATAGGGGAGTCTCGACCTTTATTCCTGAAGATGGAGAGCCGTATATTACGGAGGGACCCGCATCTGTTTTATATCGACTGAATCTTAGTTACGACACGGATCCTCATAAGCTAGATAATCCGAGGATAAAAGAGCTAATGCACTACCGTTTTAGGTTAGAAGAGTCACAACAACTCAGAATTTCTAACCATCGCGGTAGTATGCATATTGATGTGCCAAAACAGCCTGAGGAACGATATTATGTTACTGCGCAATGGCTTTGGGCGAGATGGAAGCGTCCGGATAGCGAGATTGCTGTGCCATTAGGTATTAATCAGCGGAAAGAGATCATTCAAATTAATTTTTCTGATGCGAATTCTCCACATTTATTGATTGGAGGCACTACGGGCACGGGAAAGTCAGTGGCTTTATATACTATCTTGCGTGGGCTTTTAGAACATTATAGTTCTGAAGAGCTAAAACTCATCTTAGTCGACCCAAAACAAACCGAGTTGATTGAATTTGAAGAATCACCATATCTCACTAGGCCCCTTGGCTTTAATGCCAGAGACGCTGAAGAAAGCTTAGAAAAGTGTGTTGTCGAAATGGAGAGAAGATATAGGCTATTTAGAGAAGCTTCAAGGACACATGCAGGATTAATCAACTCTATTAAAAGTTACAATAAAGTTGCTTCTGGATCAGAGAAATTACCTTGGTGGGTAATTGTTTTGGACGAGTATGCAGATGTTACAGTTAATCCTGAGGACAAAAAAAATATAGAGCTCCTGCTTGGTAGACTTGCAGCTAAGGCGAGAGCTGCGGGGATACATATAATTATTGCAACTCAAAAACCAACTGTAGAGGTTATTAATACTGTACTGAGGTCTAATTTACCAGCGCAACTTGCCTTAACTGTTAAGAGTGGGAGTGAGAGCAAGGTCATTATGGATGATCTTGGGGCTGAGGGCCTGAATGGAACGGGAGATGCGTTTCTAAAGTTGGGCGGAAAGCTGAATCGACTGCAGTGTGCAATGGTCGATGATTCATAAGGTAACTGTCAATAACCAAGATTTTAAAACGGTTTTGAAGTCCACCAAGGTGGGCAAGAAGCTGGGTAAGGCCAACTATTCATTTGAAGAAGTGGAATTTCGGTATATAGCTGGACAACTTAAAGTCACGGTCATTGGTGCCGAGAAAGTGATAGCGGCTTCAGGGATGCACGTTTGGAGTGCATCAATTGAACTGTCTAAATATCAACGATTAATCATGTTACCGCCCATTGCAGACCCGCTCAATATTGAATTTGATGAGGAAAAAGGACGTTTAAAAATCGGGACGACTGCCTTTGCAATTTGCTCATGAGGGTATTTTTCGGCGGGTAGGAATCCTAAGTTTTTGTAACATGTTATAAAAATTGATACATAGATTTATGTGAATTAATGTAACAAAGGATGTAACAAAATCGAGTTTTTAAACTCATTAAACCTATATAAATCAGTAGCTTACAGTCTAAGTGCAGTTCCCGCCGCCCCAAATTCAATAACTCTGCCGCGGCAGATTCCGAGAGACCTGCTGTCTTGGGACTTATTTCTCCTTCATTGACTCCATTCTTAAGTGTTGTCGCCAGCAATTCTTGAAACCTTCGGTGGAAGTCCTTAACAATATCTCCGCATAGCCTGTGATGCTCGTCATGAATCTCTTCTCCGTGCAAACTCTCAGTGGCTGTTTTAAAAAAGGGAGCGTGTCGAGCGATGAGGCCCTTCTCAATTCGCATTTTTAGACTAGGCGCGCTTGAGATAGGCAATGCTGCCGCCGACCACAACAATGACTAACAGTCCGATGAGTGCTTTTTCATTCTTTTTGTTCCTTTACCGACAATCCAGCACAAACCGATACCGCACATCACCGGCTTCAAGCCGCTTTAGCGCCGTATTCACTTCAGTCAGCGGCAGCGTTTCCGTCACCGCTTCAATATTATGTCGCGCGCAAAAATCGAGCATAGTCGATATCCGTGCCGGACTGCCGGTGGGCGAGCCGGATACTGACTTCTGACCCGGAATGAGAGCCTGGCCGGTTGACGGGCCGAAGTGACCCGGCGTTAATCCCACGGTGTGTAGCCGCCCTTTGGGTTTGAGTGCAGCGATAAAGCGGTTCCAGTTAAGGTCTACATTAATAGTGGAGATAATGAAATCGTATTGATTACGAATGGCCTTTAATACCGCATCATCGGTGATGTTTACAAAATCATCCGCGCCCATGCCCTTGGCTTCGTCTTCCTTGCTATCACTGGTCGAAAACGCGGTGACATGGCAACCCCAGGCATCAAGAAATTGAATCGCCAGATGGCCGAGCCCACCGATACCGATCACACCCACTTTATCGGTAGGTTTTACATCGAATTCCAACAGCGGATTGAATACAGTGATGCCCCCGCAAAACAGGGGTCCGGCTTTCTCTGCATCCACGCCGTCCGGAATCGGAATAACCCACTCCGCGCTGGCGCGCAGATGGTCAGCAAAACCGCCGTGACGACCGATAATAGTTGGCTGCGCAGTAGCGCAAATTTGCTGATCGCCGCTCATACAGGAATGGCATTGCATACAGCTGCCGGCAGTCCAGCCAACTCCCACCAATTGTCCGACTTCCAGATTCTTAACCTGGCTGCCAACTCTCACCACTCTACCGACGGCTTCGTGGCCGCCCACAACCGGGCCTGGCAACTCTCCGAAGCTGCCGGTCAACACCGACAAATCGGAATGACAGACGCCACAATATTCAACCCTGATATCGACGTCGGAGACACCCGGCTCGTCCAGCGTGTATTCAACGGGCTGTAATGGCGCATTGATTTCGCCACCCCATGCTTTTACGGTAATTTCGCTCATACAGAAGCCTCTTCTTGTTTAGCGTAGCGCGCGTTCATGTCGCTACTTAAATGCAATTGACCCACCCCAGGCAGGCGCTCGACCAGTTCTGCCCCCATCAGCTGCGCAGGCGTGTAACAGCCTCCAGCCCCTTCGTAATCCAGCAGAAACTCGGCGCTGTGCAGGATGCCGTCCATGGTGACGGTGTAGGCGTTGGGTGTTTTTACCCTGCAGCACACGCTATCGCCCTTGGCATTCCTGGCTTCTCCCCACACATACATGGGACGATTCGCCCGGCTTGCCTCGTCTGGGCCAGTCACGCGACGCATGATTCGCTTCTTTGCCATGCGCTGAACAGTGGCGGATTTCATGACCGCCTGTATGACAGGAAACAGCAGGTCAGTCGCCCGCCCGACACTACGTCGGGTGTATACCGAGATATTGGGAATTCCCGTCTGCCAGTAGGCAGTCGCCAGGTCCCCCCAGGGAATAACACCTGCCTGCACAGGGCCTTTACCGAAATCGATACTGCGCGAAGCATGGCTGGGAAGTACGTTAATAAGCTGGCCGTCCTTGCGTACCTGGATCCCCTGTGAAATCACCTCCACCATCGTTTTGGCGGTACCCGGACTCAGGGAAGCATCACCCTGAAATCCCAGATTTAGTTCGGTCGCATCGGGAAGCGCTTCTTTCAGTTTCGCGGCCACACAGTCGGTAGGGATGACATCAAAGCCTACACCCGGACACAACAGGGTACCCGAGGCAGCTGCTTCCTTGCTCAGGGACTGAGCCAACAGGAATACGTCTATCTCGCCAGTAATATCGGTGTAATGGGTGCCAGACCGGATACAGGCCTTCATCATCGGTTCAGCGGTTGCCGAGTAGGGCCCGGCGCAGTGACTAACGACTTTCACATCCTCGAGGTGTGGAATAACATGGTCCACGTCCATCAGGCTAAAAATACGACTCTCCAGGCCATAGGCCTGCGCCAGGGGTTCAATAGCCGCTGCATTGCGGCCGGCCAGTATAGGCCTGCGACCCTGAGTGACTGCCTTCTCTACAGCCAGTTGCGCGCTGAAGCCATTGGCGCCGTATATCATCCAGTTTGATGTCATGATTGGTAGCTCCCGATGTATTTGAGGATTCGAGATGCTGCTGCCGATGCCTTGCGCTCCATCGAACGCTTCAGCAAGCTAGAGACAGAATCCCATGTCGGCATCTCTATTCGGAAACACTAGGCTTCGCAGTCTCAAGCTTATCAACAACGCGGACAATGGCCTCGGCGATAACCTCGGGGACTTCTTCCTGCAGGAAGTGACCCGCTTTAGTTTCAGTTACCGGGGCGTTTGGAAAACTCCCCTTCATCACATCTACCGATGCTCCCAGTATCGGGTCACTGTTGCCCCAAACAATCTCGGCAGGAATATCGAGCGTGTCAACATAGGCTTCGATGACCCGCATGGCCGGCGTACTGGGGTGATCTGGTCCGTCCGTTACCATCCTCATGAGCGCAACTGGCGCCTTGGCATTACCACTTTCGAGGACCGGCCTAGCATAGAGAGATTTGACTGATTCATTCATTGAGTCTGGGTCTCCCTGCGCTCCATGGAGTTGATCGAAAACAGTGGTAAATACCTCCATTATCAGCTCACCAATGACAGGCGATTTGACGGCAGCATGTGCAGTCGACAGATCAGCTTTTTCGGTCGGTGCGATTAATGCGGTGTTCATTAATACGGCACCTTTCAACAGGTCCGGTGACATGGCCAGCGCTCCCATACCCACAGGGCCACCCCAATCCTGACCCACATAAACCAGTTCGGTCAGGTCGAGCTGCTCAAGAACACTGTTCATCCAACGGACATGGTTCACGAGTTTGTGTTCGCTCACTGGGATTTTGCTGGAGAAACCCAGGCCAACCATCGTTGGCATGATGAGCCGCATCCGTTCAGTCGGTAATCTGTCCGCGACCTTTCGATAGAGGAGACCAGAAGTCGGGTTACCGTGCTGCAGGTAGACTGGATAGCCAGTGCCGACCTCCAATACATGAATCTTGATGCCGGATTCCACTTCAACGAGATAGCTTTTGTAGCCCTCGGGAAGGACCTCGGTGACGTATTCGGGTAGTGGATAAGCTTCAAATTCGCCAGCATCGAGCGTTACCGTACCAGCACCCTCTGGTGTGATTAGTTCACCGTCCCGGGTGATCCAAATGACCAAGATAATAGCTAATGCCAGAATTGCGGCAGCGATCAGTAATAGTGTTTTGAGCATGAAGAATCCTCGATAAATTTAGTTTGACCAATAAATGAACTCATCATTGGCTTGATTGGCTTGACTATCATCACGGTCAAGATTAATGGGAACGCTAATCATTGCCGGCCACGCGGATGATGGCTGCTCCTTATTGTGTCGAGACAGAGCTGCCTGCAACTCGCGTAACTTTTCGGGGTGAGATTGCGCAAGATTGTTTTGTTCGGTTGGGTCATTCGCCAAGTCATAGAGCCAATTTTCCCCCGGCGGGTCGGAGATATTCAGCTTCCAGCCGTCAATAAGCGCACTTTGTGAAGCTCCCGAACGCCAGAAGAGCGCGCGGTTTTGGATGCTATCTGTGTTGCCATTAACGATGGGCAGGAGGTCAACACCGTCGATTTTGCGATCTGTCGGAAGGCTCGCTCCGGCGGCGTTGGCGATGGTCGTATAAAGATCAAAGTGATGGACCGCTTCGTTAACCGTGGTGCCTGGTTCGATTTGGTCTGGCCATCGCAAAAAATAGGGTACGTGGATACCACCCTCAAAAAAGCTCGATTTCCAGCCGCGATAGGGCTGATTAAGGTCTGGTAACCCCAGGTATCCGGCGCCACCATTGTCTGATGAAAAGATGACTATCGTGTTATCTTCGAGGCCATTGTCTTTGAGTGCTTTCAGTACCTCTCCTACACCCCTGTCTAGTCCACGAATCAAACCTGCGTAGACGCGCTCCCGGTGGAGTTCGATGTCTGATAAAGCATCATAGTCCTCTCGTGAGCTTTGAAGCGGTGAGTGTGGGGCCCAATGAGCGAGATAGAGGAAGAACGGGCGATCCCTGTTGTTTTCTATCACCCTGACGGCTTCCTTGGTGAAATACTCGGTTAGATGGCCGCTCGGTTGAAAGGGCGGCCCACCATTGAAACGAACTGCGTAACGCATAACTTTCCAGAAGAACTGATCAATAAAGTCGAAATCCTGTTTTGCGTTAACAACCTCTGGGGAATCTTTGGGCAGGTATAGACCGCTTGCCATGAGTAGACTTTCGTCAAAGCCCTGGCTGTTGGGTGCCATTCCATTATTTTCGCCAACGTGCCACTTGCCGATATGTGCGGTGTGGTAATTTTTCTGCTTGAGTAACTCCGCAATCGTAATTTCTGTGGATGGCATGCCCATGTCTTCATAAGCTAGCGTTTTGTCAGCAGAGTGGGAGATGCTTTGAAGCGGACGAGTAGGATCATCGGGTGCGAGCCTACCGATCGTCATCATCCCTGAAGGAGTAGGTGTGAATTCGAATCCAAATCGAGTGCTGTAGCGGCCGGATAGCAGTGAGGCTCTGGATGGTGCGCAAGTTGCATTTGCCGCGTAACCGTTGGTAAATGTTACACCGTCCGCTGCGATGGAGTCGATATTGGGCGTCGGCACCTTGCCATCTGCGACACCACCTCCGTTGAAGGTGATGTCATTCCAACCGAGATCGTCGGCGAGAATCAGGATAACGTTGGGCGGGCGTTCTTCTTTTGGGCGAGGGTCTCTTCCTGACGCCCAGACAATTTTTTGGTTTTCTCCGGGCTGCATTTTGTTGTCAAAGTAGAGGCTAATGAGTTCAAGGACAATCGGTATCCGATATGCGTAAACCGCACTAGCGAGCAGGATTGTCACAATAACAATCGAAATACATTTTTGTATCCAGCTGGGCATTACTTAGACCTGAAATGAGCGCTAAAGGAAATTGCATGTTGTGCCGGCAAAATCGACTGTCTCAAAAGAACAGCTATCACCTCTGGAGAGCAAGGATTCGACGCAGAATCTGCCAGATCCACTGTACCCACTCGCATCAAGCCACCACAACTGATGGGGGTCGCCATACCCAACAATTCAGTCAATCTATTCTTCATTCTCTGCAATCCCTGGTTACGCTTAAGAATTTAGGGATTCTCTTACTTTCTACTGGGCGAAACCCTTAATGTTAACGCTGTCAACATTTATGGTATCATAGACCTTAAAATTGACAGCGTCAATATTAGCGTTGTTCACAGCTAGGATAAGAGTGGTCACTTGAAAGATGCCGTAGCCAAGGCGGGACTGGAAGTCGACGAGTTAGATTCCGCCATCATAGGTGGTGATCAGCTAAAAAAGTCGAACGCAATCGAGACTCTTTATCTGATTCAGGTCATTCAGGCGTGCCTACAGTGATTGTTAGAGGCGCACTTTTTTTGGCCAGGACCACATAGGTACGTAGCGTTGACAACTCGATCAATACGGCCTGAATAAATCCTGATTTACTATTGGAGAAACTACTAATGAAGAGTATTTGTAATCGACCTTGCAGCCTAGGCTATAGACTGATTGGAGCATTCGTTGTCCTTTTCGCTACAGCCCCGACAATCGCCGAGGAGCAGGATTCACTTGCAATCGCTGAAACCAACTTTATAGCCGCTGATAGAGACGGCGATGGCAAGCTTGATCAATCCGAATTTCGTTTCTTAATTGACGCCAATGCGGAAAATAACATTGGTCGTGCAGCCACCATCAGACGATTCAACGCCTATGACCGGGCTTTTCAACGGGTCGACCGAAATAGCGACGGTAGCGTTTTATGGACAGAAGTCGTGTTTATCGTCGAACAACAACAATGAAGCTACCTAGAGTGAATGGGCCTCTGTTGACGCCCCGGCTCGACCTGATTGGCCGCCTTGCTGTCGCTTGCAACAATAGATCAATCCATACTTTTGAACTAGACAGTGTCGCCACAAGATAATTCGTGTATAAAAGAATACAAAATATAGAGCGATATCAATAAAACTATGTCGCAGACATGGCATATCAGATAAGGTTTGGGGCTTATTAGAACCACATCTGCCCGGTCTATACGGTGGTTGGGGCGGTGCAGCGCGAGGTAATCGCCTATTCATGAATGCAGCTTTATGGATCATGCGTACCGATGCGCCACGGAGAGATCTACCGCCAGATTATGGTGGCTGGAGTAACACACATCGCCGTTTTATCCGCTGGCGCGACAAATACATATGTGAAAAGTTGCTGGAAATACTGATAGATGAGCCTGATGATCGATGCCAGTCATTGCAAGGTGCATCCTCATGCGGCAGTCAACCGACACTCGCTTCTACAGCGGATAGCCCAGGGTCAAACCAAGCATAAAAAAGATTCTCGGACTAGCCCCACTACCTATTGCAGATGTATTCGCAGTCAAGACCTATCTCGATAACAACCGACCCCACAATCCCAGAGTGTTTGACCCACCTAAAAAAATCCAGTGGCAGTCGGTAGGTGCACGTACTTCGGGGCAACATGGCTACGATATCATCGCTGAACGCACCAAGTGGAACGCCATACATGAAGGTTGTCCTGTCGCTTGCTCGAGACGTGTCAGTTATTAAATTTAGTCCAGAATCTGAAGGTGCGCTTTACTGTCAGCGAGACTTTATCACGATCTTTCAACAGACTGCCGATTCCCGCCTGCGCAGGACCAAAATAGGTGTTGCACTTGGCATTCACTATCCAGATTTCGTTTCTAAGGACCACACCGAGACTACCACTACCGCGCTCCTCGTCACCGCCAAAGGTGAAGGGGCTTTTCTCACCATCGATGGTGCAAGACACAGTCGTGGGCATACTCAAATCCAAATCGAACCCACCCGGTACTTGGCTCTCGCCCTGCTCGGTGTATACGTCCTTGTCCTGCTTCTCCACACGGAACACAACATTGAATTTGACCGTATTGTCCCAGCACACCGACCAGTCATCGGGCGTATCCAGCTGATAAGCGCGGGATGACGCACAGGCCAGGGTGGAAACAGATTACACGAGCAGTGTTTTTTCTACATAACTATCCTTCAATTGGCCTAATTATTGGCACGGCAAAAGGGCGCAGAAAAAGCCAAGCAATATTACAGTAAGGCGAAAATAAGTAGGCTACGGTGTATCATGAGCCCAGCTTCAACCCATCAAATTTCCCCTCTTCGCGCCATGCCTTGAGTAGCGAGAAAAAGGCAATTGGGCCATCGCCATACGGCATGCCCTGACGTATCCTATCGTTGGGCTTGCCCTCGTTGTTGTAAAAACTCGGCGTACAATCTTCACCACCGAGTGCCCCGCCATTCATTCCCTTGTCGAGAATAGTCTGCACCCATTGGCTCTCCGCGGACTCGGTAGCCTCAATCCTTTCAATATCGTGATCCTGCGCATGACGAATAACATGAGCAATATGGGTTGAAAGTTCATCCAGCATATGCGGATAGTTCACCGTAAACCCTCCCTGTGTCTGACTCATGATGAAACAATTGGGGAAGCCATGAACAAACATACCGTGCAGTGTGCGAGCGCCATCTTCCCATTTTTCGGACAGACTCTGACCACCCTCCCCATGGATTTCATAACCGGTGCGACTGGCATAGCTGGTCCCCACCTCATACCCCGTGCTATAAATTATGCAGTCCACTTCGTATTCCACGCCATCAACCACTAGGCCGGATTCAGTGATACGCTCTACACCCTGGCCGTCGGTGTCCACCAACGTCACGTTGTCGCGGTTGAATGTCTGTAAGTACTCATCGTGAAAACAAGGCCGCTTGCAGAACATGCGGTAGTAGGGTTTGAGCGATTCCGCCGTGTCGGAATCGCTTACTAGCTCATCAACGCGGGCGCGAATTTCGTTCATCTTCTCGAAATTGGCCGTCTCCATGATTTCCTTGATAGCCTTGCCACTTAGGTCCTGGCGACGGCTCTCCCTGAAGACGCGAATCATTTTGCCGATGAGATCCGTCCAGCCATCATTGACCAGATCTTCCGCCTGAGGGACACCAGATACCAACGCATTGAAGTTTTTCATACGCTGGCGCTGCCAGCCAGGCTTTAGTGACTCAGCCCATTCCATGTCAGTCTGCGCGTTGTTGCGGAGATCAACACCGGATGGAGTGCGTTGGAACACGTACAAGTGCCCGGCTGACTCACCGAGATGCGGAACACATTGCACTGCGGTGGCTCCAGTGCCTATCACTGCAATGCGCTTGTCCGCCAGCCTGTCGAGGCCGCCATTGGCATCACCGCCTGTGTAATCATAGTCCCAGCGGCTGGTATGAAAACTGTGCCCGGAAAAATTTTCAATACCCGGAATACCAGGGAGCTTCGGTTTGCTCAATGGCCCATTAGCCATGGCAATAAAACGAGCACGTAGGGTATCGCCATGATCGGTGCTGACTATCCAACGGTTAATCGTCGGATCCCAGCGGGTCTCGGTTACCTGAGTCTGGAAAAGTGCGTCTTCGTAGAGGTTGTAGTGCCTGCCAATGGCCTGGGCATGAGCAAGGATCTCTGCCCCCCGAGCGTACTTCTGTGTAGGAATATAGTTGAGCTCCTCCAGTAGGGGCATATAGATATAAGATTCCACGTCACACTGAGCCCCAGGATAGCGATTCCAGTACCAGGTGCCACCGAAATCACCGCCTTTCTCAACTATACAGATATCCTCGATTCCAGCTTCACGCAAGCGGGCGCCCGCCTGTAAACCGCCGAAGCCACCGCCGATCAGAACCACATTGACATCTCTCTCTAAGGGCTCCCGGCTAAATCTGGGCTCTGAATACGGATCATCAATAAAATTAGCATACTCACCGGACATTTCGATGTACTGCTCGCTAGCATCGTCACGCATTCTCTTTTCCCGCTCCAAGCGATACTTTTCGCGCATCGCATTGGCATCAAATTCCATCGCATCGTCTTTCACTATTCGTTTCCTCATTAGTTCATCTGATAAAAATATGCGCCAACAACGCTATCTGGCTGTCCGGTGAATTGACGCCTTTTTCATGCGGCTAGCCACATAGAATGGCGACAGGAAAAGCACCAACAACACCAGAACCAGGAAAGGTTCACGCACACCTGCGTATAACGTATTCAACACCAGCTGCTTACGGTGATCGTAGCCTTGCGGGACCGGCAGTACCTTGTTGGTCTGGGCATAACGCTCATAGGCCGAGAGCATCCGCTGGAATCGCTGCGGCAATTCGCGTGCTAGATCGTGACTCTCGCCGGGGTCTTCCAAGATGTTAAACAGCTGCCAACGATCGTCCCCCAGCGGGCTGCGATTGTAGACAATCTTGTAGTCGCCCTGAAAAAGTGCAGCGTGACCTGCCAGTTCATAGCCCACGGTATCCGCCGGGGCGTAAATACGCCCGGCTTGATTCAGCAATACAGGGGCCAGACTGCGACCAATCATCGGTTCTACCGGCCTGCCACCGTATCTATCACCTGGCGGAGTTACACCGGCAAATGACAGAATGGTCGGTGTGATGTCCGTGACGAATGAGAATGCACGGATGAGCACTCCTTGCCGCGGCAGCGCTTCACCCGCCACGATCAGGGGCACGCGCATGCCCCCCTCTCCTGCATAGAACTTGTAGTAGGCCAGTGGGCTGGCCGCAGCACTGGTGAAGCTCGGACTGATGCTGTTGTAGCTGCCTTTAAGGCCCAGCCTGTCGTAATCGGTGTTGTAGCCAAGCGAAGACGTCAATCGCCGTGCGGCAAACCCATCCGGGTCTGCAGGACCACCGGCCTCGGGGCCGTTGTCGGAGGTGAAGATAAACAGCGTATTGTCGTACTCACCACTTGCCTTGAGGTAGTCGATCAACCGGCCGATGTGGAAGTCCATCGCCTCCACCATGCCGGCGTAGACCGCCATGCGCTTGGCCTCATACCGCCGCCGTTCATCATCCAGCACCTGCCAGTCTCCCGTGGTCGCCATACGCACCGTACCGGCTCCTCCCGGCACAATGCCCAGTTCTACTGCACGAGACAGCCGTTGTTCCCGCAGCACGTCCCAACCGCTGTCGTACACTCCCATGTAGGGATCGATGAACTCCTGGGGCGCCTGCACGGGAATATGAACCGCCTGGAAAGGCAGGTAGGCGAAGAACGGCTGCTCATCATCGAGATTGCTGCCGATGAACTCGATGGTCTTGTCCACCAGGAAACGCGAGGAATAGAAGTCTTCCGGTAGTTCGTACTCCTCACCATCTGCATACCAGTTGGCCTTGTCGTACAGAGGGATGTAAGGACGCTGCTCCCAGTTATCAGCACCGGAATCAGCCAGTGCCACGGTGCGTTCAAATCCACGCTGGCTGGGCAGTTTGCCCGGCCCGGCACCCAGGTGCCACTTACCCGCCATGTAGGTGTGATAGCCGGCATCCTCCAGCAGGGTCGCGACTGTTACCACGTTGTTGCCCAGTACGCCCTGGTAGTGGGCATGGCGCCGTTGCTCCGGCGCCAGCATTTCAGGAATATTCGGCACACCGGCGAGATGAGCGTCTACGCCTGTCAGCAACATCGCCCGCGCGGGCGCACAATTGGCGGCCGTGTGGTAATTGGTGAAACTCACCCCCGATTGCGCCAGTGCCGACACGGTCGGTGTACTGATTTCGCTGCCGTAGGAGGCGATGTCGGTATACCCGAGATCATCGGCGAGGATTAAGACAATATTGGGACGCTTTGACGCCGCTGACTCCTCGACTGCGATGGGTTCCAGATCTACTGTAGAAATCCCCGCGGCCACAGCCTCACCAGCTAACAGTGTGCCGACCATTAAAAGGCTGCTCATTGAGTAAATTTTCAAGGTTTCAGGCACGGTTAATTCGGGCACGGCCAGTCAGGCCTGTTCGGGCAGGTGGCGGGACGCCACCAGTAGAATAACCGCCACGATCACTTCAGGGATCACCAGGTCCACTACCAAGGCGGCATCGTGTAGCAGCCAGGCTAGAACTCGTCCTACTGCGGTGAGCGACAAAAGAATGATCGGCGGGTAGTACCAATTGCGGCGACCGCTTACCAATGCCGTCAGCATGCAGATGCCGAGCAGCAGGAAAAACGCGAACATATTGCCCACCTGCGAGCTGAGACCCACGCCGTGCTCCAGGGTTAGTCCAAACTGCGGCGCTACTCCTGCGGGTGCTACCAACCAGCGTAGCCCAGTAACGAGAAAAAGTATCGCCGGCAGTGCTACCAGTAACTTGAGTAATCTGTTCATAGCAATTACTCCCGTTCCGCGAGTATCTGCATCATTCGGTGTGATGTCTCCAGTCCGGAGTTCTGATTCTGACCAGTCACAAACCGCTGCTCCTGATCGATCACTACATGAGTGGCCAGAAAATCGCGAAAAGCGGTCTGTTTCTCATACAGTGCACCCGCCTTAACCAGTTCCGTTTCAGGGTGCAGTGGCGTAATCTCGATACCTAATTCCTTTATCTGCTTGTCTGACACCCCAGTCATGCGGCGCCCAGTAATGAGCAGGCCTCCCTCCCGGTCCCTCGCGTTCACAAGCCCAAGCACACCGTGACACACGCCGCCAATAATCGCGGCCTTGTCACCGTAATAGGACTCAGTGACTTTCTCCGCCAGTACCGGACTCTGTGCCAAGTCGTAAGCGGCGCCCCATCCTCCCGCTATGTAAACAATGTCGTATTGGCTGATATCGACATCATTCATGGGGATGGAATTCGCCACCTTGGCCTGGGCGATGGCATCATTGAGGTAACGCTCATCTTCAGGCGACTTAATCACAAAACTCAACGACTGGGGGTCGATGGGAATTTCCCTGCCCTCTATGCTAGCTACATCTACTTCCATACCGCCGTCGCTGAAGGTGTAGTAGGCATGGGTTAGCTCAGAGAGAGCGACACCCGTCGCAGGCCCGTCCGTTTCCCCCGGGGCGGCCAATACGCCATGGCTAGTAGCGATAACTAGCGCACGCTTTCCGGGAAGTTCATAAGTTGCACCGTGGTATTCGGGGTGCAGACCGGCGCTATGCAAAATAGTTGGTATAGACAATATGAAAACACCAACAACGACAAAGAGCACAACAAAACCTGTTAGCAAATTCTTCATAAAAAATTCTCCGAAGTGATTGGAGGATCGCCGTAACCTCATAATTCGTGTTTCATAGGTGTCGGGGCTGCTAAAGCGACAGCTGCCTGTTCCACCTGAATTTCTGTCCTAAGGGCCCGTTGAAAGCCAAAATTTTGTGCGCCCCTTGCTGCTCTATTGAGGCAACGTGCTCGGATCTACATCCACACGTACCCATTCGATGGTGCGGCTCATAAAACCAACTTTGACCTCGAACTCCATTCGACCAGGCTCGGGGAGGCTTACCTCGACGTTCCTAAACTCCCCCAATAATTCGACATAAACCTGGCCGTGCCACAGATTCTCCTCTGCGTCAGCGGCCTCTAAATCCGTTAGGACTTTACGACCGACACGCTCGGGAAATTTATCGTTACGCACTACCGTCCCTGCGCCCTCATCCACTCTAATTTCAATCCAGGCAGGCTCCTCCCGATGCTTCCAGAAGCCACTGATATCGTCAGCAAGTAACAGAGGGCTTACCGACACAAATACAAAAGTGAGGAACCCTCGCGCAATCACAACGATCTCCCTCATCATCAATTTTTTGGCTCACGTTCACCAACCCCCGCAGGGCGCCGGAAGCCGGCCGCCGTAGCAGCTTCGACCGCTCCCTCAGCAACGATCGAGACCAAGCGATTGCCGATGACCCTCTCCGCATCCGCAACAATAGTCTGCACTAATTCCTTACAGGTGGGAATGTCATTGATAAGGCCACCGGACATGCCTACAGTGACCATACCGGCGTCTATATCACCGCTGGTCCAGGCTTTGTATTGGTTGCCGCCGGAAACAAGCTCGTGAACCTCACTGAAATCACCACCCGTCGATTCAATCTCAGCGACCTTGTCGGCCACTGAGTTGCGGTAGACGCGAGCGGTGTTCTTGAAACTGCGGAAAATCAGGCGGGTCTGGGTTTCGTCCATATCCACCACCGCTCGCTTGATGTCCGCATGCACGAGTGACTCTTGCGTCACCAAAAAGCGTGTGCCCATATTGATGCCATCGCAACCCAGTGCCAGAGCGGCGGCAAGCCCGCGGCCGTCGGCGATGCCACCAGAAGCTACCACGGGAATCTTGAGGGCCTGGGTTGCCGCCGGAAACAGGACCAGTCCACCCACGTCCTGCTCACCCGGATGGCCCGCGCACTCAAAGCCGTCAATGCTCACTACATCAACGCCTATGCGCTCTGCTTTAAGGGCATGACGTACGGCCACGCACTTATGAATGACCTTGATACCCGCGGCCTTGAAGCGGTCCATAAACGGCTCCGGGCTGCGCCCGGCGGTTTCAACAATCTTGACACCACTGTTGACAATCACATCGACATAATCGTCATAGTTAATCTCGCTGGCCACCACACCCACTGTCAGGTTTACTGCAAACGGTTTGTCCGTCAGCGAACGGCAACGGGCAATTTCGGCCTCCAGCTCCTCGGGTGTTGGCAGGGTAAGTGCGGTCATTACGCCCAGTGCACCAGCATTGGACACCGCCGCTGCCAGATCCGCCGTACCCACACGCATCATGCCGCCGCAAATGATGGGGGACGCGATACCCAACAATTCAGTCAATCTAGTCTTCATTCTCTGTATCCCCTGGTTACGTTTAAGAACTTACGGATTCCCCTGCTCGTTCTTCGCCGAATCCATCTAATATAGACACCGTCAATATTTGTGGTATTCTAGTCCGCTTTATTGACACTGTCAATGGCGGACCGAGAGGAATGCGAATCTGTGAGGAAACCCCTGCTCTTCAGGCGGGACACTTTCCAGCAGGAAATAAATTAGCCACCCCCGTGTGTATATCGACTAAATAGAGGACCCATCCCATGAGCGCAAAAATCCCACGCAGCAATGAAAACGACTACAGCCCTGAAATCATCGCCGAGCGCCAGGCCTTCCTCGAGGAAAAGTCAGGCACTCAGCTGAGCCATACGAAGCACTTCTCCTACGATCCGGAGAGTATGGAGGGCAACTGTGAGCACCTGTTTGGCGTGGCACAGCTGCCAATAGGCGTGGCGGGGCCATTGGTAGTCAATGGCGAGCATGCCCAGGGCGAGTTTTACGTTCCCATGGCCACGATTGAGGGCACCCTGATCGCCAGCTACAACCGCGGTATGCGCGTTATTCGAGAGAGTGGCGGTGTCACAACCACTGTGGTGAGCGAAGCCATGCAACGGGCACCTGTGTTCATGTTCAAGAATGCCCGAGACGGTCGCGATTTTTGCCAGTGGTTGAAGGACAACTTTGACGAGATCAAGGCCCAGGCCGAGTCCACAACCTCGGTAGGCAAGCTACTCGAGATCGAGCAGTACCCGGTTCACAATATGGTCTACACACGCTTCGACTACAGCACGGGCGATGCGGCGGGCCAGAACATGACCGGCGGTGCCACCTTTGTGGCCTGCGAGTGGATTCGCGCCAACTATCCCAAGCTGCGCACCTATGGACTGTCCGGCGGCATGGACAGCGAGAAGAAGACTTCCTTTGTAAACTCACTGAAGGGTCGTGGTCGCAAGGTCACTGCAGAAATCACTATTCCAAAGGAAGTGCTGGCCAGTGTATTGCGCACGACGCCTGAGCTGCTACGCAACTCCCATGGCATCAGTTCCCTGGCGGCTCTACTCACCGGCGCGTCAAATAATGCAGCCCATCCAGCCAACGGCCTGGCAGCACTGTATATGGCGACAGGCCAGGATATGGCAAACATTGGTGAAGCCAACCAGTGCAGTGTCTACAGCTACGTCACCAACAAAGGTGACCTTTACTACTCGATCACCCTGCCCGCGCTCATCATGGCCACCTACGGCGGTGGGACCGGATTGTCGACCCAGCGCGAATGCCTGGAACTGATGGGATGTTATGGCAAGGACAAAGCCTACAAACTGATCGAAATTGCTGCAGGCCTTGTGGTGGCCGGTGAACTCTCTCTAGTATCTGCTGCACGCACCGATAAAGCCAACGGCACCAATGAGTGGGTAGACGCCCACGAAAAACTCGGCCGCAACCGATAACTCAAAGTGGAGCAATCCAACAGTGAACACGCAAACCGACGAACGACTCTTTGACCTGACTCGCGATGATGACCAGCGGATGAATCAGGCCACCATGCAGCGCTTCGCGGCCAACGAGATACGCGTGGTCGCCAAGGACGCTGACGAAGCTGGCGTCACACCCAAAGGCTTTTACAGCAAGACCGCGGAGCTGGGGCTCACCCTGCTGCCAATACCGGAAGCACTGGGGGGCGCAGGTATGGCGCGCTCCCCCGTTTCCAATGCGCTTAATGCCGAGGATCTAGCTTGGGGTGACATGGCTCTGTCCCTGGGCGCCCTGACACCTCAGGCCTTTGTGAACACTCTGCTGGACCAGGGCTCGGACGCCCAACGGGAAAGATTCCTGCCGCGGTTCTGTGAGGGCACCTTTGTCTCGGCCACCACTGCTCTGATGGAGCCCCGCGCCACCTTCGATCCCATGGAACCGCAGTGCACTTCCAATGCCATCGATGGCTGCTACAGACTGAACGGCAGCAAATGCATGGTGCCGCTGGGTGAAAGCGCTGAGCTGAAGATGGTGATTGCACAGTTGGACGAAGAGGGCCCCGCCGCCTTTATTATCGAGGGCACTCCCGACGGTATGACTGTTAAGCGCGAGGAGCACATGGGCCTGCGCACACTGGAGCTTGCCACACTCACTTTCGATAACGTGCAACTGCCAGCTGAAGCTCTTCTTGGTGGTCGCAGCTTCGATCTACAGCGCTTTGTAAACCTGTCGCGCATCGGCCTTTGCGCCCTAGCAGTGGGGTGCTGCCAGGGTGTACTGGATTACGTGACGAAATACGTGAACGAGCGCGTAGCCTTTGGCGAGCCCATTAGCAACCGCCAGGCGGTGGCATTTATGGTGGCGGATATGGCCACCGAACTGGAAGCCATGCGACTGATGACTTGGCGCGCAGCGTCCCGGGCCGAACAGGGCCTGGATTTCCACGAGCAGGCCTACCTAGCAAAAGTCGCCTGCGCTGAACATGCAATGAAGATCGGAACAGACGGCGTGCAACTGCTGGGAGGCCACGGCTTCTGTCGCGAGCATCCGGTGGAATCCTGGTACCGCAACCTGCGGGCGATTGCAATTATGGATGGCGTAGCGAGCGTCTAAGGAGAACAACGATGATTCAGCTGGAAATTTCAGACAAGCACCAGGAAACCTACAACAACGCCCGAATGTTGGCAGAACACATGATGCGCCCCTACTCGCGCAAATACGACAAGGCGGAGCACCAATACCCCAAGGAGATGGAGGAAGTAGCCAAACTGATGGCCGGCTCCCGCAATACCTCCTCAAAGGGCAAAAAGCCTGAAAGCGCATCGGCGGCTGTGAAAAACAGCAACAACATGGGCGCGGTGATCGGCATGCAGGCGCTAGCCTGGGGTGATCTCGGCCTGTTCATGGCTTTCCCGGGCAGCGGTCTGGGTAACGCCGCCATCAATTCGGTGGGCACGCCGGAGCAGCGCAAAAAATACGCCAACGCTTACGCAGCCATGTGTATCACCGAACCCGGTACCGGCTCGGATTCCGCCAATATCAGTACCACCGCCGTACGCGAGGGCGACCAGTGGGTAATTAACGGGGAGAAAATCTACGTTTCTGATGGAGAGCGTTGCGACACTCTCGTGGTATGGGCCACCCTCGACAAATCTCTGGGCAAGGCCGCGATCAAGTCATTCATCGTGGAAAAGGGAACACCAGGCTGCGAGGTCACCCGCCTGGAGCACAAGATGGGCATCCGCGCTTCCGACACCGCCGCCATCAGTTTTAATGACTGCCGCGTCCCACTGAGTAACATCCTCGGCAGCCCCGAGATCGCCACCGACGAAGAAGGCCGCAAGAAAGCCTTTGGGGGCGTTATGCAAACTTTCGACAACACCCGCCCAGCTGTGGCTGCAATGGCAGTGGGTATCGCCCGGGCCGCCCTTGATATGGCCCGTGAAATACTTGCAGAGGAAGACATTCAACTGAATTTTGAAAAGAAGCCAAGCAATACATCGGCTATCGAGGCAGAGCTATACAGAATGGAATCGGAGTGGGAGGGCGCGCGACTTTTGACCCTGAAGGCGGCCTGGATGGCTGATAATGGCCAAGCGAACTCCAAGGAAGCATCGATGTGCAAGGCCAAGGCCGGAAGGATGGGTAACTACGTAACCCTGCGCTGCGTAGAGCTGTGCCAGAGCTTGGGTTACAGCGAGGCCCACCTGCTGGAAAAGTTTGCCCGGGATTCAAAGATTGTCGACATCTTCGAGGGTACGCAGCAGATCCAACAGCTAATTGTCGCGCGTCAAGTGCTGGGCAAATCCTCGAGCGAGCTGAAATAATCCGTGTTGATAATCGAATGGACTGCCCACCGGCAACCATTCCAAAATGGAGAATAATAATGTTTCATAAAAAAACTTTGTGCTCTCATGGCAGGCGTCGCATTGCCGCGATACTAGCACCACTCGCGATACTACTGGCGTCTTGCTCTGGGGAGACAGTGGAGCAGTCCGGCGACAGTTTCAGTACCGCAGCGGATGTACACAATGACCCTAGGGTCATCGCCGAAACTGCCGAAATCGATATTGTTATCGCCGAGATGGACGAGAGTGGCTTGTGGTCAAACAAACTGTTCGAAACAGAGACGGAACTGCTTATCCGTGGCGGGGCACAGGCAAGCGACAGCGCTACACAGGAGATCTCTGGCACTAAAGCGGTCGAGCGACAGGCCTACTTCGGAGACTTGCATGTACACACCACCTATTCCTTCGATGGCCATTCAATGGGGACGTTGGCGACCCCGCACGACGCCTACCGATTCGCCATGGGCGAGGCGATTGACCACCCCGGAGGCTTCACGATGCAGCTAACCCGGCCTCTGGATTTTTATGCCGTAACCGATCACGCCGAGTTCCTTGGTGTCTTCCCTGCAGCCTCAGATACAAGCACGGCGTTCGCGAAGAATGCCTTTTCCCAGCCCTATCATGACTTCAACGCACCGGATAAAAATGGCACGGACATACTCTCCATTCTGCGCAGGTTGGGGATTTACGGAACCTTCTTCCCCAATGCGAGTGAGATGATTACTGCCGGTGAGTTGGACAGGACCGAAACCGCTGAGGTGATCCGTAGTGCCTGGATGGATACTATCGACGCGGCTGACAGGTTCAATAAACCAGGAGAATTTACCACCTTTGTGGGCTTTGAATACACCCCAGCCTCCCCGGATTACGGTAATCTGCATCGCAACGTCATCTTCAAAAGCAGTGAACGGCTGCCACGGGAACCCTTTTCCCGGTTTCACTCGCAGAATCCAGAGAACCTGTGGCAGTGGATGGACGACCTCAGGGCAAAGGGTGTTGAAAGCCTTGCCATACCGCATAACTCCAATGGCTCTAACGGCCAGATGTTCAAGCTGGTGGACTGGGCCGGCAACCCGCTGGACGATGATTATGCGCGCCAGCGAATACGCAATGAACCTATTGTTGAGATTACCCAGATCAAGGGCACCTCAGAAACTCACCCACTGTTGTCGACACGGGATGAGTGGGCGGGCTTCGAGATCATGCCCTTTCGAGTGTCAACCAATGCATTAAGTAAAAATGAGGGGTCCTATGCACGTGAAGCCCTACGCAACGGACTGGCGCTTGAGCGCAGAGGCATTACCAACCCCTATGAGTTTGGTTTTATAGGCTCGAGTGACACCCATTCTGGCGCCAGCCAGCCCGACGAGTCCGCCTATGTCTCTAAAATGAGTTTGATTTCAGCCACTGCAGCTCAACGCGGTTCAGTACCACTAGAAGGATTGGAAGGAGAGTTTGCCTACTACCTGACAAAAGTTGGGATGGCCCTCAATCCCTCGAGAGGAGGTTCTTCCGGCATGTTCAAGCGGATCAATGGGAAGATTTACGACAGGGGACCCAACGCGCTTTATGGCGCTTCTGGCCTAGCTGCGGTCTGGGCCGAAGAGAATACGCGAGAGTCAATCTACCGCGCTTTTCGCCGCAAGGAGGTCTTTGCCACATCGGGGCCGCGCATTTTTTTGCGTTTTTTCGCCGGTTATAGCTTCGACAAGACAATGCTCGATAGTGCGGATGGCGTCCAGCGTGCCTATGCAGAAGGTGTCAGCATGGGTGGAAATCTTTTAGGCGCCGACGGTGACGGAGAAGCGCCCGGCTTCATCCTGATGGCATCTGCCGATCCCGAAAGTGCACCTCTGCAGCGCCTGCAGGTTATCAAGGGATGGATCGATGACGACGGTAATACCCACGAGGATGTGATTGACGTGGCCTGCGCCAACGGCGCTACTGTCAATCCTGACACTAAACGTTGTCCGGATAACGGGGCCAGGGTCGACCTGACCGACTGTTCGATTAACCCTGACACAGGGGCCTGGCAGCTGTCCGTCCTGTGGCATGATCCGGATTTCCAGCCCGAGCAGCGCGCGTTCTACTATGCCCGCGCCATTGAGAACCCAAGCTGCCGCTGGTCGACCTGGGATGCCTTGCGCGCTGGGGTCGAACCCCGACCCGATCTTGCCAGGACCCTGCAGGAGCGAGCCTGGTCCTCACCCATTCATTACCACGGGTACTGACGAGTTAACTCGGCCCGCCATATAACCGGAGAATTCCCATGCCCTACAACACCCTGCGCTACGAGGTCGAGGACCACATCCTGACCTTGACCCTAAACCGTCCCGGACAATTGAACGCCTTTACCGTTGAAATGGCGCAGGAACTGATTGATGCGTTCGATCGCGCCAGCAACGACGACAAGGTGCGCGTGGTCGTGGTGACCGGAGAGGGCAAGGCCTTCTGCGCAGGCATGGATCTGAGCGTTGGCGGCAACGTCTTCGGCCTGGATGAGAGCCAGCTGCCGGACATGGCTGATATGGAAGCACGCTGCGCGGGTGACGGTAAGATCGACAGCGTACGCGACACCGGCGGCCTGGTGGCGCTCGCCATCTACGAGTGCAACAAGCCGGTCATTGCTGCGATCAACGGCGCCGCCGTCGGCATCGGCGCCACCATGACCTGCGCCATGGATATCCGCCTGGCCTCCGAAAAGGCGCGCATCGGCTTCGTGTTCAACAAGATCGGCATCACCCCGGAGGCGTGCTCAAGCTGGTTCCTGCCGCGCATCGTCGGCATTTCCCAGGCCCTGGAATGGGTGTACACGGCAGAAATTCTCAGTGCCGACGATGCATTGGCCGGCGGCTACGTGAAAGCCATCGTGCCCCCCGAGCAACTGCTGGACGAGGCGTACACGCTGGCGCGGCGCATCGCCAAACACAGCCCCGTGGCCATCGCAATGTCGCGCCAGATGATGTACCGCAATGCCGCACAGCCTCACCCCATCGAGGCGCACAAGGTCGACTCGCTGGCAATCTTTTACGCCAGCCAAAAAAGCGGCAAGGAAGGCGTGGCCGCGTTCCTGGAGAAGCGGGAGGCGGTATTCGAAGACCGCACATCCACCGATATGCCGGCGTTCTATCCCTGGTGGAAGTGAACTAGCCCCGGGGCGATTGGTCTGTTCGCCGGACCACGAGTTCATCTACTGATCTAACTAGTGGTCCGGCTTTCGACCATCGAATCTTGTCATAAATTTGGCAAAGTCAATGGGACGCGATACAGTAGGGCGCTGAGTATTCGAGAATTACGCATGGCCAAGCAATCAAGTTCTGAAGCAAAGAAATATCATCACGGCGCGCTGAAGCAGGCACTGTTGGACGAGACCGCCCGCATACTGGCAGAAGAAGGTGAATCTGCACTCTCTCTGCGTCGACTGGCGTCTAACCTGGGTGTCTCTAGAACCGCTCCTTACAACCATTTCGATAATAAGGACGCACTGTTGTCGGCGGTGGCAGAAGAAGGGTTCAGACGCTTCGAGAAGACCATGGATGCCACTCGTCGCAAGCACCGAAACAGCACTGGCAATGAAATGATGCGTGCGCTGGTACAGACTTACGTCAAGTTTGCACTCAACAACCGGCAGTACTATGACCTGATGTACGGCAGCAAGTCCTGGCACGAGGGCGCAAAAACTGAGTCACTTGCGATTACCTCGAGAAGAGTACTGCGGCAAGACACTGAGCGCCTGCAGAGAGCCCAGGAGAAGGGCCTGATCTGTGCAGATGTGGATGTCGTTTACTTCGAGCGCTTTATGTGGGGCGCCCTGCACGGAATCAGCCGATTATGCCTGGATGGCGTTTACGCAGACCATGTATCAATCAAAAAACTCTGCACTAGTACGGGAGACATGCTGTGGCAGTTAATGGACTCGGCGAAGTAAATCCTGCCCGGATCTTTCCAGGCTAGTAACCTGCGCTGCCATCGGCAATGCACTTATAGAAACCGACGTCCAATCGCTCGTAGGATTCGCCTTGAGGCCTGCGAACATAAATTTCATCATCCCCAACGTTATCCAGGTGATAAGCTTGCTCGCGTAGTTCACCCTTGAGTAATTTAAACGTCCCGGTGGTGGCCATTGATCGCTGAATGCGCAGGAATACCGGCCTGGCATATACGGGCAACTCGCCATCCACGATACGCACAAACGCCTCCATATCGAATGGGACACTCTCCTCGAGGGCAAATGCTACCATGCCCGCACGGCCTTCCACGCCCGGAATCTCAACGCCATAGACATTGGCCATATTGATTTGCGGATGCCGGTTCAACACCTCACCTACCTCGTTAGTCGAGACATTTTCCGCGCGCCAGCGGAAGGTATCGCCCGTTCGGTCCACGAACTGGTAGTGCTTCAGGCCCAACGCGAAGCCAACATCGATCTCACGTATTAGATCGCCGGTATTAAACCACTGGTCTCCCTGTTCGATAACGTTCCGGACAATCTTCTTTTCGGTGGCGGCCGAATCAGTGTAGCCGTCAAACCGCGTTCTACTGCTGATTTTCCCCAGCAACAGGCCAGGCTCTCCGACGGGCGCTTCGATGCATACACCCGACTCATCCCGCAGTATCTCCGCCTCATCGTGGTTATACTTGACCAGCGCTATCTTGGAACTGGGGAAGCCAATCGTCCTGTCCTTGTTCAATAGATTCATAAAGCTGACGTTGCCCTCGCTGGAGCCGTATATCTCACAGATTCGGGAAACACCAAAACGATCCTTAAACTCTTTCCAGACATCCGGGCGGAGGCCATTGCCCAGAATTTTTTTCAGGGGATTACCTTTCTCTTCCGGGCACCTTGGCTGCATTAGCAGGTAGCGACACAACTCGCCGACGTAGATAAAGCAATTCGCCTGGTGTTCCTGTACTTCCGACCAGAAACTGGAGGCGGAAAACTTCCGGCGGAGAACGATGGAGCCACCCGCGCTAATGAATCCGCAGACGCCCGGACCCATTCCGGTAATATGGTAAATGGGCAGGCACAGGTAAAGCCTGTCTTCGGGCTTCAGCCTGAACCCCGTACCCCCAATAGCTTGCCCCGCGGCGAGGATCTTTCGATGCAGGATGACCGCAGCCTTGGGCAATCCCGTCGTCCCGGAAGTAAAGATATAAAGCGCCGTCTCTCCAGCAGTGATAGTGCTCGTGACCGTCAGGTTTTCCCCTGACATCGACGCCATTTCTACCCGTGCATCAATAGCCCAATGAGGCGGCTCTTTCGAATCGGCGTCAGAAAACCACAGCAGCGGCTCGGTATCTGTCCAGCTGAGTTCGTCGCGTATCGAGTCGAAAGCTGCCGATCTCTCTTCTCCGACGATACAGCCCTTGGCATTCGTAGCTGAAAGACAATGCAAGAGAGCCCCCCCTGTGAGGCTGTTATTGATGAGGCTGGCGCTGGCCCCCAGCTTGACCAGCGCCAACATGGCAAGGATGTACTCCGCGCGGTTCTCCATGAAGATCGCCACGGTATCCCCGCGAGAGATCCCCTTGCCGGCGAGTACCCGGGCGAGCCGGTTAACCTCAGCATTGAATTGGGCATAGGTCCACTGTCGACCCTCGAATATCAGCATGATGTTGTCAGGATAGCGTGAGACAGTGCCTTCGAAGACCGAGCCCAGCGACGTCTGTTCATCTTCCTCGGGCATCTGGTACTTCCTTGCGGGTAGGATGTGGGCGAGCTCTGTGAGCACCCGGAAATACTCCCGGATTCGCGCCAGACCTATCATTGCACCGGACTCTGGAAAACCGACAGTATGTGCTTTCACCTCATTCCCCCTGCTTAATAGCGTTTTTTTCAGCGTGTACCCATGTGAAGGAGCAACAATTTAAGCGCTAATATTGACGATGTCAATATTAGCGTGTAATGTTGAGCCCAATAGCAATAACGACAAGCCGGGGTTATCCGCATCAGCCAGTACGTATGCGCCCTTAACCTGCAAACCAAGGTAACTATGATGACTGCACAAACACTTCGCGCAAAAAAGCACCCTCTACACAGCACAATTCTGGCTGTAACTATCGGCATTCTTCCTGCTCATGCTGTTGCCCAACATGCCGTTTTGGAGGAGGTTATCGTTACGGCGACCAAGCGTGCCGAGAGCCTGCAGGATATTGCCATGACGGTGAACGCTTTCGATGAGCAGACTATCCGGGAAGCGAATATCACAAATGCCGACGATCTGGCCATCCTCGCTCCCACCCTGACCATTACCACGAATACCCAGCCCAACACCGCAGCGTTCCGGATTCGCGGCATCGGCACTTCCCAGACGGACATTGCCCTGGAACCCTCGGTGGGCATATTCGTAGACGATGTCTACCTGAATCGCTCCGGGCTGGGCATGTCCGACCTTACCGACATCGAACGCATCGAGATATTGAATGGACCACAGGGCACCCTGTACGGCAAGAACACTAACGCCGGAGCCATCAGCATTATCACCAAGGGCCCTAACCGCGAGGAGCGTGAGGGCTACGTGGAGGCTACACTTGGCGATTATGACCTGCAGAAGTACGTAGCCGGGGTCAGCGGACCGATTACCGAATCGCTGGCGTACCGCCTGTCCGGCTCCGTCCACCAAAGGGATGGCTACCTTAAGAACAACGGGCCCGGAGATGACATGAACGCCGCCGACGACTGGAATATCATCGGCAAATTACTGTGGGAGGCCACCGATGATCTGAGCATCAGCCTCAAAGGCACCTATGTGGATCGCAATCCGCGCTGCTGCGCCCCCGACGCCAAGCAAGGCGCTTCCGTGAATCCACAGCTGGTAGCCAAAGGTCTTAAACCGGACAATAACAACCCCTTCGATCGCGAGACCGCGGTAGACGTAGAGCAGAACTACGAAAGCGAGTTCTACAGCTTTTCAATGGTAGTCGACTACGATCTTGGATGGGGCTCTTTCAAGTCGATTTCAAACTATACCGATAACGAGACCACCAATAGCTACGATCCCGACCGCTCCCAACTGGACGTCATGTCATATGAAAATGCCTACAGCGCGAGCGACACCCTGTCCCAGGAGTTTCGAGTCTCCTTTGATGCAGGTGAAAGCTTTCAACACATGCTCGGCGCTTTCTACTTCGAGTCCACCACCCAGGGCGGTAACGGCGAACCCCATCTTTTCCTTGGGCAGGACTTCGTGCCCCAGGCCAGCCAACAGCAGGGCATAATCAACTCGTTACCAATGGTTCCTAATCCTATGACAGGACAAATGGTCCGATTGCAGCCATTCATGGTTGCCAAGGAAGACGACAATCTGCGCGCTGATTCATCGATCGACACCACCAACGTGGCAGTCTTCGGCCAGAGCACCTGGAATATTACCGACGCCTGGCAGGTCACCGGCGGCCTGCGCTGGACCGACGAGAAAAAGGATGCCGACCTATTCACCGGGATCAGCAGTACGGCAATGTCAGCGTCAATCCCCCCTGCCTACTTCTCCTTCCTCACCACGGTCTCCACCCCTATTGACCACTCCTTCACTCGAAGCACTGAGAACGTAAACTGGCTGGTCAAAACCCGCTATAACATTCAGGACGACACCATGCTCTACGCCAGTGTGGCGACGGGTTCCAAGTCCGGCGGCTTTAACACCGTCAACGGCACCGCCGCGCAACGGGAGTTTGATGACGAGGAAACCATTAGCTATGAGGTCGGGGTGAAATCCACTCTCCTGGATTCCCGCCTGCGCGTGAACGCTGCACTGTTCTCCACCGAGATCGAGGATTACCAGTTCCAACAGCAGTTGCCAACGGGCATCGGCAGCATTGTATCGAACCAGGCCGAAGTGGAAACCCAGGGACTTGATCTGGAGATCCAGGCGCTGCCCCTGCAGAACCTGACACTGGGTGCCAATCTGCTCTACATGGACAAGTACGAAATCACCGCCGGCCCCCAGAAGGGTGACAACCTGCCTTTCACCGCCAAGTACAGCTACAATCTCTCCGCCACACTGGTCTTCCCGCTGCACGATGGCGGCATCTACCTGCGAACGGACTACAGCTATATGGATGACCATGCCATCAGTGCTGCTCCGGCTGCGCAACTTCGCGATGACCAGTTTGATGACCGGGAAGACTTGAGCGCCAAACTAGGCTGGCGGAACGACAACTGGAATGTATCGGTCTGGGGCAGGAATCTGACCGATGATACCTACGTATCCTTCGCTGCGACGACATACCCCGTCACAGGCATGAACGCCTACTGGCTGGCACCGCCCAGAACTTGGGGTGCCACCGTCCGATATGATTTCTGATTTAAAAATGCAGGACAACCTGCCACTACCACTCAGCACCAAAGTCGCTTACGGCTTTGGTGCTGTCGCCTATGGCGTCAAAGACAATGCCTTCTCGGTGTTTCTTCTGTTCTTTTACAGCCGTGTTGTTGGCATGCCTGCAGAGCAGGTCGGGCTCGCCATTATGCTGGTTCTAATCATCGACGCGATTTCCGACCCGCTGGTTGGCCACATATCCGACAACCTGCACTCCCGCTGGGGCCGTCGACATCCGTTTATGTATTTCTCGGCGCTACCCGTGTCTGTCAGCTTCTTTTTCCTGTGGAACCCGCCAGTTCTATCCGCTGACGCCATGTTCTTCTATCTGCTGGCTATGGCGGTACTCGTGCGCACCTTGATCACGCTGTTTGAAGTGCCCAGTACCTCGCTCATTGCTGAGCTCACCCCTGACTACGATGAGCGAACCAAGGTGATCGGATATCGTGGCTTTTTCGGTTACCTGGGTGGGATAGGACTCACTATTGTTGCCTATGTGTTTTTCTTTCCGCAGACACCGGAGTACTCGGTAGGCTTAATGAACCCGGAGGGTTATACGAAGTACGCCTTGGTGGGGTCAACGATGATGTTTATCGCAATTATCGTTTCATCCATTGGTACTCACAATCGCATCCCAACCTTCAAGTCACCCCCGCCGAAGCGACCTTTTAACGCGCGGCAGACGACAACAGAGTTAAAACAGACACTCTCCAACCCCTCCTTCCTGGTAGTGATGGGCGCGACACTATTCGCCGCCACCGCCAGCGGGCTAGGGCTTTCGTCCGCCAACTTTCTGTTCACGCTGTTCTGGGAATTTACCTCTGAACAGATCGGCCTTCTGAATATGTTCCTGATTATCAGTGTATTCATTGCAGTGATCATTGCGCCAAGGCTGTCGCGCCGAATCGGTAAGAAGAAAGCGGTGATCTTTTTTTGGTTTACGGCAGCATCGCTGGCGCCGATGCCCTATCTTCTGCGCGTGTTTGGCTGGTTCCCGGACAATGGCTCTCCTGCACTGTTGCCGTCGGTGCTCGCAATCTACACCGTTGACATGGCTCTATTCATATCCGCAAACATCACGATCTCGTCCATGTTCGCCGATGTTGTGGAAGACAGTGAGAAAACGACAGGACGGCGTTCGGAGGGTATCTTCTTTGCCTCGCGCAAATTCCTCGAGAAATCCGTTTCGGGGCTCGGGATATTTATGGCCAGCAGCGTGCTGGTTATGGTGGGTATTTCAGAAACTGCTACACCGGGGTCACTGGATCAAGCGACCTTGTCTCGCTGGATATTTATTTACGCCCCCACGTATGTCTTCCTGTACATGCTCGCAGTTACGCTGGTATTTCGATACCAGATCGACAGAGAAGTACACGAGAAAAATCTGCGCCAGTTGGCCGAAGAATCGTCACCCTGAAGGAGAAAAAAACCTATGAAAAAAGTACTTGTGATGATTGGCTGCCTGGCACTCGCAGGCGTAGTCACCTACAGCCAGCGCACAACCCTCGTCGCACGCCTGATGGAACGTGGGTTGGAAGCACGCATGGGCGCCGACGTCGTTGCGGAAATGGAGGACGGCCTGCACCTGGCACTGTGCGGCGCCGGTGGCCCGATGCCCGCCCCCAACGCCTCCGGCCCCTGCGTGGCAGTCGTTGCGGGCAAGCAGTTGTTCATCGTGGATGCGGGTACGGATGGGGTACGTAACCTGGGCCGCATGGGCTACCAGGCCGGCAATATCCAGGGCGTATTCCTCACCCACTTTCACTCAGACCATATCGACGGCCTGGGTGAGATGGGCACCCTGCGCTGGGCCGCCGGAGATAACGACTCACCGCTGCCTGTCTACGGGCCACACGGTGTAGAGCGTGTCGTCAACGGCTTCAACGAGTCCTACGCACAGGACTTTGTTTACCGACACGAGCACCACGGAGACATGGTCGCCCCCATGAGCGCGGCCGGCCTTGAGGCCATGCCCTTCACGGTACCGCAGATGGGGGAACTCGAACTCGTATACGAAGGTGGCGGACTGACAGTGAACGCACTGGCCGTGGAACACTCTCCGGTCGAGCCAGCAGTGGGTTACCTGTTCAGCTACAAGGGCCGCAAACTGCTGATCACCGGCGACACCACCAAACAGGACAATATTCAGAAATTCTCCGAGGGGATCGACCTGCTGGTACACGAGGCCCTGGCGCCAAACCTGCTCATGATGATGCACGAGGCGGCAAACAAGATAGGCAACAAGATCATGGCGAAAATCAGTGTCGATGTGCTGGACTACCACGCCAGCCCGGTAGAGGCAGCAGAAACCGCCCGTGATGCCGGCGTCGGTCACCTGCTGTACTACCATATCGTGCCACCCCTGGTCATTCCCGGGCAGCAAGAACTTTGGCTGGGCGGCGCGGGGGAGATATTCCCCGACTACACCGTCGGCCAGGACGGCGTCAGCTTTTCGCTGCCTGCCGATAGCGATGAGATCATCCTGACCCGAAAGAGCTTGTAACCAACGCCGGAAACGTGCCACAAGCTGTGACGAAGAGCTCAAAAAGAGAGTTACCAGTCTTTTATACCAAGAGAAGAAAGACCTTGAAATGACCGATGGTCAGTTATATAGTGAAGAGATACTCATTACTGAGAGCTCAACCGTTGTGATTAATGGGAGAGCGTAAAGTAAAACTCTAAAGTTGCGACGGCGATGTGTGCTACTGCGCGCCGCCTGAGGGTACTTGGCTAATGACAAAATAGAACGAATGCGGATTAACCAGAGAGCGAAATTATGAGCACAACTAAATACGGAAACGTTACTACATTAGACACTCAAAATCTGGAGGCGCTAGTCGAACTGCAGCGAAGCAAGTTTCGTGCTGAGGGCGAAGTCACCTATGCGACGAGGATTGACCGTCTAAAGAGACTCAAGGCACTGATTGTTGAAAATAAAATAGAGTTTGCAAAAACAACCA